>Ga0155691_104_pt1 | contig 3282 bp, 5 predicted proteins | sample RifCSPlowO2_01_FD_107348 | JGI IMG/M metagenome (GOLD analysis project Ga0155691, IMG submission 107348) | Candidatus Giovannonibacteria bacterium RIFCSPLOWO2_01_FULL_45_34 | reverse complement strand
GAATGCTTACGTTAAATTGCTGATAGACGGGCAGACCTCAAAGCCCTTCAATATGTTTATCCCGTTCCCGCCGAAAGGCAACGATGAAATCGCGAATTATATAAAAACCCTTTCCCGCCAAAAATACTCGCGCCCCCGCGAGGAAGTGGAGGAGGAGATAAGAAAAAGACATCAGGGGCTTAATCAGCCTAAGCCATCGACTCCGGCTGAATCTTCCAAAATGACCTAAACTTAGTTTAGATCATTTGCGAATAAGCGGGGAAATTGTTAAATTAAGTCATGCCAGAACAACCGCCAAGAGTTGAATTGGGAAATATTATGGAATCGGACAAGAGAACCGAAAAACAGCGCGCGTGGGAACAAAAATTAAAGGAACTTGATCATATTACAGATGGTTTAGGTGAGGACATTGATAAGCAAATAAAAGAAGTGGTCGGCGCTTTAAATGTAAATGGATTCAATACATATCAATCTTGTGAAGGGCATGCCGAAAAAGGCCGCGGCGCGCCATGGGTTTGGATTGAAGCGCCTGATGAACCGGAAGGAAAATATATCGGCGAGAAAGAAGCTTTTCAAAAAATTGCCGATCGCTACGGGATTTCATATGAAGATGCTAAAGAAGGCAAAAATGAAGCGGCTTGGATTGAAGTAAACGACATACGTTTACAAAACGGAGAAACTCCGGAATTTGTAGCGTGGCGGGAAGAAAATGCCAGGTTAAAAAAGACAGTTGAAGGGTTTCTGGAAGATTTTTATAAAAACCGCTCTACTAATGAGGCTATCCGTATAGTAGCGGAAGATGTTGGCGGAGTAGGCGCATTCAGGGTTCATAACGGAGGCGAGGATTTTGCTAGAATAGATGAATTTGCCGAAGAGCAGAAAGCTGGTTTTGACGAGCGTCTATTGAAATATAGACAAGAAATGGAAGCGTTCGGGAAATTTTTAAAAGAGAGATTTTTAACCGGCAATAAAGCCGATGAGTGATGAAGATAAAAACAAGGAATTAGAAAAGGATGCCGAGGCGCTGTCTTTGGATTTGGCAGGAAAATTGGAAAAGGGCGGAATTTCGATAGAACAAATGGAAAAAGAGCTTGAGGATTTTTTAACAAAAGAGGTATGAGCGAAAACATAAAAAACTTCATAGAATTAACTGAAGAAAACGTTGTTGAAACCGGAGAAAATTCAGAATCTCTGCGGCAAGGTTTCGCAAAAGAGCTTAGAACGCCGTACGGCGGCTCGTTTACCAAAAAACTCAGGCGTATTGCGGGCGCCTTTGCGCTTGCCGGTGTGACCGCTTTCGCGCCGGAGGCGCGGACACCCGAGCTTACCGATGAATATATTGAAGCCTCCGCCCACGAATTTGTGGAAGATATCAAAAAAGAAGACAAAGAAGCAATTTACAGGAAAATATTGGAAGCGCTTGATACTAAAGGTGGCGTGCCTATCTCGGGCGAAGGGCCCGAAAAATTGTTCAAGGCTTTCCCGGAGCATTTGCAATCCGAAGCAACCAGGCAGGCCAGGCTAGCGGAGCAGGGCGAGGAGCCTTATTTTAGCAAGCCGGAAGTTATTTTTGGAAAAGATTTTATCGCGAAAAATCCTGAAAAAGCCGCCGAATATATGAAGAAAATAAAAGACGTGATGCAGGCTACCGCCATGATATATACTCCGACAGGCGCGGGCAGCGGTACATTCATCAATTTTGAGGGGCAAAAGCTTCTTTTAACGAACGCGCACGTGGTTCAAATGAACGAGAACGAAATAATTTTTACAACTTCAACCGGTAAAATGGCAATGGGCAGGGCGCAATTTTTAGATGAGAAAAGCGATCTCGCATTAATCAGCACGGCGAACAAAGCCGGTGAAGAAGCACTGTCGGAAATAAACGCCATGGATTTGCTGGAAGAGAGTACACCCGCGCCGAAAGAGAAGCTTGTTTCTGTGGGCAACGCCTTTAGTTTCCCTTTTGAAGTTTTGATTTCAGAATATGGCTGGGATCAATTTATCCATCTTCAAAACAACAATACCATGCGTGCGCTTATGCACACGCCAGACGCCAGATTTAGGAAGCTGGCGTCTTTCTATAGGCGCGGTTTTTCCGGCGAGCAGTTTGATAAGGGAATCGCTCTCCCCGGTATGAGCGGAAGCCCGCTGGTTCCGCTGGAACAGAAAGGCCGCGCAAAACTTGCGGGGCTGAACAGTCTTTTAAAAGTTAACGTAAAAGGCGACTATCATAGCGGGGCCGTTCCGGCGGATACCATAAAAGCTTTTCTTGAGAGCTATAAAACGGCAATGGCGCACGGGTTTTCCGAAAAAGAATATTAAGGTAAAATAGCTTAATGATAACCAAAAGAGATTATTTAATAGGAGCGGGGGCGGGGTTTTTGACGGCGGTGTTTTTGTTGCCGACTCTTTATAATTTAAAATACCTGAACGTCGCAACCGGAATTGCGGTATTTATCTGTATCCCCGTGCTCTGGGCGTTTGGCGTGTGGCTGGGTAAATTTTTAGGGCGGTGGCTCAAATTTTTCAATCAATTCGGCAAATACGTTGCTGTGGGATTTTTGAATACTTCCATAAATTTCGGAATTTTGAATATTTTAAGCATTGTAACCGGTACCACCGCCGGTCTTATGTTGGGAGGCATAAGCGCCCCCGGATTTTTGCTCGCCGCCACGAACAGCTATTTTTGGAATAAATTTTGGGTTTTTAGGGACACTTCCGGCGTAAACGAAACGGTTTTAAAAGACCTGCCGAAATTCGCGCTGGTCACTTTTTTTGGGGCGCTTCTCAACAGCGTATTGATAGTTTATCTTACTACTTATATGGAGCCGCGCTTCGGCCTGGATAGAAGCGCATGGCTGAACGCCGCAAATGTCGCGGCCTCCGCGGCCGTGCTTATCTGGAATTTTCTCGGTTATAAATTTTTTGCGTTTTCCGCCAAAGGCGGATCCGCCTCAGGCAGAAACCAATATGATGCAACAGGATAAACAAACACAGGTTTTTTACCGTAAATACCGGCCTCAAAAATTTGAGGAAGTGATAGGCCAGGAGCATATCGTCGGTATTTTAAAGAACGCTTTGAAAGAAAAGCGCCTCGCCCACGCGTATTTGTTTTCCGGGCCTCGCGGCACTGGTAAGACTACTATTGCAAGAATCCTGGCCCGCGAAGCGGGGTGCTTTGAAGAGGATATTATAGAAATTGACGCCGCTTCGCAAAGAGGGATTGATGAGGCGAGGGCTTTGCGCGAGGCCGTGCATATTTTGCCTCTCCGCTCGCCGTAC
>Ga0155691_115_pt1 | contig 9828 bp, 13 predicted proteins | sample RifCSPlowO2_01_FD_107348 | JGI IMG/M metagenome (GOLD analysis project Ga0155691, IMG submission 107348) | Candidatus Giovannonibacteria bacterium RIFCSPLOWO2_01_FULL_45_34 | reverse complement strand
TCCTCAAGGAACTCGGCAAAAAAGCATTCGTAAGTTCGCAATATGAATTACCCCGCACCTTTTTAGACTTTTGAGAAAAATAAAGAGCCTCAACTTGAGGCTCCGGACGAATCATTTCGTTTGAGGCAATTGATTGTTCTGACAATTGGTATGATGCCAAGTGTGAGAAGAATTGCCATCAAAGGAAATACAATTGAAACAAAAATCCTCCCGGCCATTGTAGGGCCGTGAGGTCCATCGTAGGAGATGGACATGATTACCATAAATATAGCTATTAGCCATACTGCTATTGCAGAGACTATACAGAACAGTTTTTTTCCATCCAGACTTAAACTGTTTATGAAGCCTTTTGCCACGAACATGGTATTTTCCTCCCTAAATTTTTCTGTTTCTATTATAGATTATTTTTTCTTAAAGTCAAGAGTCTAAAAAGGTGCGGGGTCGCAGCTAAAGTATGCTTGGCGACTGTTTATCAAAAACACAGCTCCCTGCAAACACGTAAGTGGAAGTATAGGGGGTGACTCCTGACCAATGCGAGAAGGTTAACGCTGGCGTTTCAATGTAGCAATATGTTGGGGTGACCGGCCGAAGCCCTCGTCAATGTCGGCCGTAACTATAACGGTCCTAAGGTTAGTGGCGCTGCCTTAGTAAAATCTAGCTATATGCTGGAATATCTGTAGTATCCGGCGTTACTATGGTATAATACGTCCATAGAAATATGAGCATTATATCAAGTGAAAAAACGTCCGGTGCAGACAATCAGCAGGAAAGACTCAAATTCGGATATTGGATTTCGGGCTTTACCGATGGAGAAGGATGTTTCTCTGTTGCCGTAATAAACAATAAAACCACGAAATTTGGAAAACAAATTTTTCCGGAATTCGTGGTTACTCAAGGTGAGAAAAGTTTATCGGCATTGAAGAAAATAAATAAATTTTTCGGTTGCGGAAATATTTTTGTAAATAAACGATACGATAATCACAATGAGAATCTATATCGTTATTGCGTCCGCTCTTTACAAGAGCTGGATTCAAAAATTATTCCGTTTTTCGAAAAATATCCGCTCCATACGTATAAGCAAAACGATTTTTTTATTTTTAAGAAAGTTGTGAAAGCAATGATCCAAAAAGAACATTTAAGTGAAAGTGGCAGAAAGAAAATTCTAAAACTTATCAGTAAAATGAACAGGAAAAAGAGGTGAATTTGAGAATCCTCAGAGACTACACGCTAGACTCCGATCTTGTATCGGAGAAGATATAGTCCGATCTTCATGGCGACATGAAGGATTCTCGATTAAGGAATATCGGGATAATAAAGAAGATAAGCGCAATTCCTTGTCAGGTGAGTTCTGACGCGCACGAAAGGAGCAACGACTGAGCAACTGTCTCGAGGATTCGCTCGGTGAAAATGCGATACCGGTGAAGATGCCGGTTAGGCACAGATAGACGAAAAGACCCCAGAAGCTTTACTGCAAGTTGTTATTGGCTTTACGTTTTTACTACGTAGCGTAGTGGTGAGGATTTGAAGCGGCGCTCTCGGGTGCCGTGGATCCGACGATGAAACAGCCATTTTTAAAGATGTAAAATCTAACCTGTTGAGATTAAACTCAATGGGGACAGTAGCTGCCGGGCAGTTTGTGTGGGGCGCAATCCTTAACTTGGCGCCTCCGGAAGTTTAATCCACTTCAAAACAAATAAATGTGGGGGACCGCGCTGAGTAATTGGCGCGAGAAATGTTGGCTATATGCTGGAATAACCGGGTATGGAAAACTACTTGATAAGTGCTATCATCAAAACATAGTCGTTTATTAAAGTGAAAATGTTTTCCTGCGGTCAATCAGCAGGGAAGTTAAAATATTAAATTAAAAGTATGGAGAAATCAGAAAAACAGGAATTTAATGTCGTTGAATGGCGAAACAATGAAATCGGAACAATGAGAGATCTAGTAGAAGAAGGCGCAACTGTGAAAGCCTGGGAAAGGCTTAACATAGCCTATGACGCCGTAAGAAACGAAAATAGCAGCAAGGACGCAAACACAATCAAGTGTTTCAAAGAAAGCGCGCGATGATGTTAAAACATCCGGACGTTCAGATATTCGAAAATTTGTACGAAATTCAACAAAAATTTAATAAATAATTTAACCCCTCAGAGACTAAACGCCAACCTCCTAAAATAAACTCGGGATTTATCCTGAGTCTGTCGAAGGATGATGATATAGTCCGATCTTCATGGCGACATGAAGCTAACAAAAATACCTAAAAAGTAACGGAGGAGTTTATTAAGGTCAGCTAGGCGCGGATGGACATCGCGCTAGTCGTGTAATAGCAAAAGCTGGCTTAACTGCAAGACGGGCATGTCGCGCAGTTGCGAAAGCAGAATATAGTGAACCGACCGTAGGCACTCGATGCCGCGGAAGATTAACGGATAAAAGCTACTCTGGGGATAACAGGCTAGTTCCGTCCAAGAGTCCATATCGACGACGGAGTTCGGCACCTCGATGTCGGCTCAACTTATCCTGGGGGTGGAGAAGCTCCCAAGGGTTTGGCTGTTCGCCAATTAAAAAGTTACGTGAGCTGGGTTCAAACCGTCGTGAGACAGGTTAGTCTCCTATCTACTGTGCCCGTTGATTTTTGAGGGGAGTTCTCCCTAGTAAATTTTGCTACTTCATGGAGTAATCCATGATGACAATTTGGCTAATAACGGTGGAACCTTCATAAATTTTCTGGTTGTATTTATCCACAGCCCATAGGTCCGGGGTGTGGTATCATGAAGTTACTTGAGGACCAGAAAATTTTTAAGGCAATACCGTGGGAAGTCGATCTAAAACTAAAAAGAACAAATTAAATTATGCTTACATTGCCGGATTTTTAGACGGTGACGGCAGTTTGATGCTGCAGATTAAAAAACGCAGCGATTCAAAGAAAGGTTGGCGATTTATGTCCACTATCTGTTTTTATCAGGATAGCAGGCACGATAAGCCGCTTTCATGGATCAAGAAAATTCTTGGTATTGGATATTTATCGAAGCGAAACGATGGAATGACGGAATTGCGGATAAATGGTTATCGGCAAATTCACGATATTCTCAAAATTTTGCTTCCATTTATTCAATTCAAGCGAGTTCAGGCAGAAGCGCTTTTGAAAGCATCTGCTTTGCTTGCTAAAAAATCTTTAGTTGGATTTTCGCTTGAAGAACGGCAAAAATTGTTAAATTGGATTTTGATAATCCAGTCCAATAATTATGCCAGTCGGACGAAAACTACTAAAGAGATTTTGGAAAAAGTTTTAGATTTGACCCCGTAACGACTTGTTCCTGATTTTTTAGTCAGGACGGACTCATATAAATTGGAAAGCCGTGCAATAATATGCCGGCAGATTTATGTGGGTAATACGCCAACCCCCGCAGTTGCGGGGTGAAGATATAGTCTGTGCTCCTAGAAATAGGGGGTATACATGACGAGAGGACCGGGAGGAGTTGACCTCTGGTCTACGAGCTCTGCCGCCAGGTGGATCGCTCGGTAGCTATGTCGATAAGTGATAAGCGCTGAAAGCATCTAAGCGCGAAGCACGCCCCAAGATTAGAAATCGTTATCAGACTCGTGGAAGATGACCACGTTGATAGGCTCTAGGTGTAAGCATCGTAAGGTGTTCAGCCGAGGAGTACTAATGTTCGAATTGCTTTTTACGCGGTCCCGACTTAAGGTCGTGGACTCCCGATTTCATATTTATTTTTAAATGTGAATCGGAGCCGTTTTGTTAGAAAATGTGCTTACGAATTAAAAATTAGACGAAAAGACTTTATTCTCAATTGAAATTTTCGAGTTGGTGAGTCAAGGCCGTGGCACTACCTTTACCCATCCCGAACAAAGTCGTAAAACGCGGTACTACCGATGATACTCCACCAGGGGGAAAGTAGGTAATCGCCAACTCAAAAATTTCAATACATATCCCGAACAGAGTCGCCCGCCTGCAACGCTATGCGTAGCATTGCGGGCAGGTAAAACGTCGTACTACCGACTGTGCCCTTCGTAGTCCCGCAACTGCGGGACGAAGTAGGGTGATACTCCACCAGGGGGAAAGTAGGTAACCGCCGGTTGAAAGGATTTAATAAATAAAAACGCCCATATTTAATGTGGGTTTTTAAATAGAATTATATCTATGATATTATGTGAATATGCCACTTCCAATGATAACGAAGAATACCGAGAACTTTGAAGAATTCTGCGTGGGTAATCCTTATTATCCCGAATGCGCAAAAATCGAGCAAAATCATGGTATAACATATATCGTTATTGGTGGAATCGTGATAATTCTTAGTGCTGTTATTATCGAAAAAACTTTAAAGTGGTTATACGATAAATTTTCTAAAAAGGCATAACCGCCGGCTTGCCTCGCTGAAGTCCCGGCTTTGCCGCGGACGAAGGCGGGTTGAAAGGATTTAATCTAAATGTTAACTTCTTGTGAGAGAGGCTATTTGACGTGGCACAAGTAAAAACTTTGCATTCCATTCTGGTCTTCAGAAATAAAAAAGACCCGACGAAATATCTGGTTATACCCAGTACTCTTTCTGGTTCAGAAGAAGATGTTGTTGTGCGAAGAAATATTGGCACGGAAATATATGTCAGAAGCTGGAAAAACGACTGGGATTACGTATGCGCCAGAGAGAAAACAGAGCCCGGCAAATGGCGCGTAAATTTAAATTACTGTGATTTTGAATTTCGCGTCAGGGACGGGTCTTTTTTCAGCGAGCCGGAGAATTTTGATATGCTGTCGGAAATGATATTGTCTCTGCTTTTATCAATATTTTAAACTTTTACGGTTGTTTACTAGTTTAAAAGTTATGGGGCGGCCATTTGGGTGGCCTCGGAGCCGTTGTCCGGATCTCTGTTCTGGACGTACCTCCCTCCCGGCTCTAGCCGGCCTGTCGTCTTAGGCGACCCGCTCCGCCAACTTGACCCGCTGTCCATCATGATAGCGGGTTTTTTGTCGGCTATTGACACCGGCTGTGTGTCTGCTATAATGCCGAAGTTGGATGCTGGGTTCCTTGCTCGGCGTCCGTTTGGCGACTGTGATCGGGATTTAGCGATGTCGCCAAAATTGGAAAGTGAGGATAGGCTTAGCTGATCGGCGTGCAGATGAGAACGCTATGCCGACAGGTTAGCCTATGATTTGAAAGATGGGCCTCCTTGCGTGGGGGCCTGTGATGGCGAGAGGGCTTTTACCAAGCGTAGCGACGGCACCCGACGGAACGCGTTTCGAGTTTTATTGTGGAGGAGAGATTGAAACAGATTTCTCTGTTGAAGCAGTAAAGCGTCATTATAAATGCGTTCCATAATTATTGCGTTTGCTACGGGGAGCTGTCGTTTTGCTCCCGTTCGTGAAGCTCTCTCGCCCAAGTTTATTACCCCGAAAGTCCGATGGACTTCGGGGGTATTTTTTTCTATACTGATTTTATGGCTTTATCCTGGGCCGTAAAGAAACAAATAAGGTTTTTTAGCGCGTTCGCCGCGGCTGTTTTGCTTATACTCGCAGGAATAATTTATTTTGTCCGGCAGGACCCGACTTGTTTTGATAAGCGCCAGAATCAGGACGAAGAAGGAATTGATTGCGGAGGGGCAGATTGTCTTCCTTGCTCAAACCAGATCCGCGACATTAATATTTTATGGACACGCCCTTTCAGGATTGCGGACGGCGTATATGATTTCGCGGCTTTGACGGAAAACAACAATTCGTTTTTAAAGGCCGCAAAAATGGATTACTTCGTGAAATTTTATGACTCGGACAATATTTTAATAGCCATCAAGCAAAATTCCACATTTGCGGGCGCAGGAGAAAAATTTGTTATTTTTGAGCCGGGCATTGTTACCCAGCATCGTGTTCCAACGCGCGCAATTCTTGAGATTGCTTCGGTAAACTGGGATAAAGGCGGTAAAATTCCCCTGAAGCTGGACGTGCTTTCCACCAATAGATTTTTGGGCGCTTCTTCTACTCCGCCGAGGGTTGAAGCGATTATCAAGAACCAGCTGAACGCGGAGTACAGAAATATAGAAGCAACCGCGGTTTTGTGGGATGCGGGAGACACCGCTCTGGGGGTTTCGCGCACATTCGTTGACCGCTTTGATATTGATGAGATAAAAACACTGACATTTACATGGCCTACGGGAATAAACGGTGTTTCGCGTGTTGAAATCTTTTTCCGCCAGATGCCATGAGATTTTTCCGCGGAGTTGACTGGATTTTAGTATTTTCAGCCGTGATTTTGTCGCTTCTGGGCCTCGCGGCCATGAAGACTTTCGGGATTGGGATAAATCCTGCCTCGCCGGCAGGCGGGGACTATTATTTTAACCGCCAAATTTTGTGGCTTATTTTAAGCGCTGTTGTTTTTATTTCCGCTCTGTTTATTGACTGGGAATTTTTGAAAACGAACAGCATCATCCTGCTTTTTTTCTATTTGGTGGCGCTGGTATTTTTAGCGGTGCTTCTTTTGGGGGGCGGGTCTGTTGTTAAAGGGGCGGAGAGCTGGTATAGGGTTTATTCCGTAGCATTGCAGCCTGTCGAGCTTATGAAAATTATTCTGGTTTTGGTATTGGCAAAATATTTTTCAAGAAGACATGTTGAGATAGCAAGATTTTTCCATATTTTTGTTTCAGGTATTTATACGGCCATTCCCGTTATTTTAGTTATGTTTCAGCCGGATTTCGGCTCGGCTGTGGTTATGTCGGCTTTGTGGCTTGGTATGGCATTGGTCGGAGGCATTAAAATGCGTCATATGCTGATGCTTTTGGGGGTTGCGGTTGTCGCCGGAATTATCGCTTGGAATTTTGTTTTTCTTCCGTACCAAAAATCAAGGATACTTGCGTTTCTTGAGCCGGCCCGCGATGTGCGCGGAGCAGGGTATCACGCGCTGCAATCCACCATTGCCGTAGGCTCGGGAGAGATTTTGGGCAAGGGGATAGGTTTCGGCACGCAGTCGCGCCTTTCCTTTTTGCCTGAAAAAGAATCGGATTTTATTTTCGCGGCTTTCGCGGAAGAGTGGGGGCTTATTGGCGTGCTCATCATATTTTTGTTTTTCGGACTCGTCATCTGGCGGATACTTCGTGCCGGGATTTATGGCGAGTCCAATTTTGAGAAATTATACGCCGCCGGTCTTGCTATTTTATTTTTCGCGCAGGCAACAATACACGTCGGCATGAACATGGGGTTGCTCCCGATAACCGGCCTCGGCATGCCTTTTATGTCTTACGGCGGTTCAAGCCTTGTCTCCTCCTTTTTGGCACTTGGTATTTTAGAAAGCTTCGCAATCCGCAAAAAAGGCATTTTCATCGGCATGGAGGAGCGGTTCAAAGAAGGGGTCTTTTGAGATTGATTTTTAGACAAAATATAGCGCTATAAATTTATGAAAAATTTTATTAAAGAAAATTGGTTTAAGGTTGGATTGCTGGTAATGTTGATTATCTCCATTATAAGTATTTTTTATTGGTTTGAATTAAGACCATCTCAAATTAGAAAACAATGTATAAAAACTTATCCGGACGCTTTTAGAGCGCTCACTGACGATAATGGATTTGGCAGTTTACAAAGCGTTGGAAACTGGAAAGGTAGCATAGATAAGTTTGGATATGAAAAATGTTTAATAGAGAATGGTTTAGAAAAATAAGATGTTGTCTGTTCCTGCATTAAGAGTTATTAACAGCCAAGTTGACTTTTGGGGGCTATACCTGCTATACTGCAAGTACTAATCTCACTGCCTTCTTGGCGCAAGCCACGACGGCAGTTTTGTTTATATGGAAAATGAAGCTAAAAATCGAACAATAGTCTTTATAGACGGTAATAACTTCTACTATAAATTGAAGGATTTTACGTTTAAAAAAAACAGAGGTTTTAAAATTACTCGATTTTGATTATCAAGGATTCGCGAAGAACCTTGTTAAGGATAATAACTTAGTTGAGATTCGATATTATGTCGGCGCCATAAGGAGGCAAAACGGAACAAATAAAGTGAAGTCCGAGAAACTATATGCCAATCAACAAAAATTATTACGTAAGCTACAACAACAAAACATCCCTGTTGTTTTGGGTAATTTGATACAACATCCTGATAAAAGTTTTCACGAAAAAGGCGTTGATGTCAGGATAGCCGTTGAAATGATACGGCTTGCTCGTAAAAATAAATATGATATTGTGTATCTTTTGAGTTCTGATACGGATCTAGTTCCGGCTGTGGAGGAGGTTAGGTCTTTTAATAAATTGGTTTGCTATGTCGGGGTTTCTAAGGGTCAATCTTTTGGGCTAACAAAAGTGTCCAATAATACCATTCTTTTAAGAGATGAAGATGTTATGCCATATTTCCCCACAACGCCCCTGAGTTCAAAGAGGTCATAGAAATAGGTTTTTGAAGAACGCTCCAAAGAAGGAGTGTTTTGGTGTTGACAAAATAGCAGTATTTGTGGTATTCTATTTTACAGAAGAACGCTAAAATTAAAGAGGAGGTTTGTGAAATGCGCAAATCGTTCGTTACTATCTATGTTTTCACGCATAAATTTGAACGAGATACAGTTCGCGTAATATTCCGCCAGGGGATTTTTTTAGCCGAAGACCGTTGGGATTTTGCGAAGGAATTGCTTTGCGACAGGCTTTCGCATATCGATTTCGGAAGATGCAACATGAATATTTTTCTTAGGGAGGGCGGATATGATAACGGGCGGGTTTATTCCAAGATTACGAAAGCCGTAAGCGATGAGATTGTTGAAAAAATCCGATGCGCAATGGTTAAATTTTGCCCGACCGGTACGGAAGTGTTCATCAAACAATTCAAAAATATTTCCGCATTGTGCGATAATGGCGTAAACGTTGACCAACCGGATTATCTTACGCTATCGGAACATGACGGGGAAATCGTTGAATTCTTGGAGACGCCCGACGACGGCCTGAATTGGCTGAGAAAAATGCACGATGATTCTCCCGGCGGGCTTACGGAAGACGAGGCGGGGATGATAGGGTATTGAACCCACGATTTTTTCAATTCAAAGCGGCAAGTTAAAAACTTGCCGCTGTTTTTTTGATAAGTATTATATGGGTCTTTTAAGTCCCCTTGACACTCTATTAGGCAGTGCTAGGGTGGTGGATAAGATAGGATTTGACACTTTTTTATAAGTTTGCTAACGTAATATACGTATATATGAAAGGCGAATTACCAATGCACCCCGAAGAAGTTACAATTAAGCTTTTTGCGGTTTTACCGAAAAGGACTAAAGATGTTTTAGACCAGCGTTTTGGACTTGGAAAAAGCCCGAACAGGATGACTTTGGACGCAATCGGCAAGCGCTATGGCATTACGCGTGAACGCGTCCGCCAGATAGAAGCGGACGGCCTCTCCCGTATTAGAAAATCTTCTGCTATGGCTGATATGAAACCTGTATTCGCGGCGCTCGAAAAATATTTTGACGACCAGGGAGGAGTATTACCTGAAAAGCGGGCTTTGAACGCTTTAGCGTCTCACCCCAAACATGAAAACCATGTTTATTTTTTGCTTTCTTTGCACAACCCGTTCGTTAGAATGCACGAAAATGAAAACATGCACGACCGGTGGGCTTACGGAAAAAACGCCGAAGAAAACGCGGATAAAGTTTTGAAAAACGCGGTAGATTCTTTGAGAAAAATCGGCACGCCGGTGGAAGAAAAAAGATTGTATGAAGTCATGTCATCTTCAGCACAGACCGTTTTGGGCTCCGGCGTCGCTTCTTCCGTTCTGGAAAATTGGCTCGGACTTTCCAAACTCATCGCCAAGAATTATTTCGGTGAATGGGGGCTTACGGAATTTTCTTCCATCA
>Ga0155691_124_pt1 | contig 10171 bp, 10 predicted proteins | sample RifCSPlowO2_01_FD_107348 | JGI IMG/M metagenome (GOLD analysis project Ga0155691, IMG submission 107348) | Candidatus Giovannonibacteria bacterium RIFCSPLOWO2_01_FULL_45_34 | reverse complement strand
CCACCTTAAGGTAAGGGGGGCTAGGGGGGTTATGATATTTTTATGTTTTCTTTCTTTTTTTCCGTTTGCAAACTCCGCCCATGCCGGCTTAATCCTCCAGCACCCTACCTATACCGGACTCAACCAGGGCCTCGCCCCGTTAGAAGTAGCCGCGCCGCGGTCCTACGGACTCGCGACTTTGTCGCGAGTGCGACTTCTAACGGGGCTCGTCGGCTAACTAAAATAAACATGCAATACACATACTTACTTAAAAGCAAAAAAGATGGCAAATGGTATACTGGATGTACAAATGATTTACGGAAACGCTTTAAAGAACATATGAGTGGGTTTGTGCGCGCGACAAAAGGACGCGGACCTTTCGAACTTATTTATTATGAAGCCTGTAAAAACGAGCTCGATGCTTTTTCGCGCGAAAAATATCTCAAATCCGGTCCAGGCAAGCACTATCTTAATAACCGTTTGAAGCGTTTTCTGTCTCTAGTCGGGATTCTTTTCATATTTTTATATAGTCATGATGCCAGTGCTGGTCTAATATTGAATCACCCAAATTATACTGGTCTAAATAGCGGTTTAGTCGGCTATTGGAGTTTTGATGGGAAAGATATGGCGAATATTACCGCCTACGACCGAAGTGGCCAAAACAACAACGGCACGCTCACGGGCGGTCCAACTCGTGCGAAAGGCAAACTCGGCCAAGCGCTGAGTTTTGATGGGACGGATGATTATGTTCTTACATCAAATCTCGGCCCCACCGGAAATCCTGCGGTATCAGTTTCGGAGTGGGTTAAGACAACATCAACATCCGAAATAGACTTTTTTTCGTATGGCAGTGATGCAGCTATTGGAGTGCCGGAATATTTTAGATTAGGTTTGAATATCAATGCCACCGATTATATTGGTACAAGGACGGGCAATGGCGTAAGAACCTTCGTAGCCACAGGAATCAGAGATGGCAATTGGCACCACATTGTTGTTAGTAAAGCAGCCAATGATACATTAACCAACCTCAAAGTATATATGGACGGCGTTTTATTAACTACAACTGGAGATGATAACAACCCTACCGGTGTATGGAACATAGGAGGAGGAAGTCCTCAAATCCCGATTTCTATCGGTCATAACCCAAATGGCGGAGGGGCATGGTCAGGCTCCATCGACGAAGTCCGCATCTACAACCGCGCGCTCACTCCCGACGAAATTAAACGCCTGTACAAAATCGGGGCGACGCTGAAGATAAATACTTCAATCAATAATGATTCTTTACAAAAAGGTTTGGTGGGGTATTGGAGCTTTGACGGGAAAGATATGGCCGGACTTACCGCCTACGACCGCTCTGGGAGTAACCCCGCAAAAAACGGCACCTTAACCGGCACAAATGGCCCGCCTGTCCGCATCGCCGGCAAAATCGGCCAGGGGTTGAGCTTTGACGGGGTGGATGATAGGGTTAATGCTGGTAATGCGTTTACGACAACCACTAACCTTACGCACTCACTATGGGTAAAATTACTTAACACTCCATCACAATTACTAACCATTATGCAAAACGGCGATGTCAATATCGCCCTTAATGGTTACGGAATAGCCATATCTAATGGCGCCTGTGGAGCTGGAACAGAGATTAATGTGTACCTCTCTGGAGTGAATTGTGATGCCGTAAGCTCAACTACCAATCTTCCTATCAACGAATGGCATCTTATAACGCTGACTCGCGATACTACAACTTGGAGATTATATTTAGATGGCCAATTAAAACATACAGGGACTCAAAATCCCAATACTCCCGATGGAGTATTATATTGGGGTCGAGTGGGCGGAGTTGGATACTTCATCGATGACGTCCGCATTTACAACCGCGCACTGTCGGCGGACGAAATCAAGCGTCTCTACAAAATCGGGGGGACGCTGAAAATAAATACTTCAATCAATAACGACTCACTTCAAAAAGGATTGGTCGGCTATTGGAGTTTTGACGGGAAAGATGTTGCGGGTATTCCGAGCACTGCTCTCTCGCCGGGCACCGTCTACGACCGTTCCGGACAAGGGAACAACGGTAAATATTATAATGCCACCGGCACTCAACCTGTCGCGGGCAAAATCGGGCAGGCTCTCAATTTTAACGGAATTGATAGTTTTGCCGCATTAGGAACCGGAGCTAGCCTGGATATTGACAACAATATAACCCTCTCCGCATGGATAAAAACCGCCGACAATATTAGCCATTATGTGCTGGCGAATCGTACAGGCGAACAAGGATATGCCCTGTTGATATATAATGGAATTGCTAGTTTACAGACGGGCGCTACTAATTGGAGCGGACTCCCCGGAACTTCAAATGTTCAGGACGGCAGATGGCATCATTTATTAGGAACTTATGATACGAATATCGGCGGGAAGATTTATGTGGACGGCGTGCTGGAGGGTTCAAGCAGTGTGACGGGCCAACTTACTACGGCCGCAGGTATTCAGACATATATAGGTAACGGATTAGGGGTTGCTAACCCTTTTTTTAACGGCTCAATCGACGACGTCCGCGTGTATAACAGGGCGCTGACAGGGGACGAAATTAAGAGGCTTTACAATTTGGGGAGATAGATTTAATGAAATTCCCACTTGGCGGTCTCACCGCCAAGTGCTAAACTATGCGGCATGAAACGGCCAATTTTTGTAACTGGCGAGTATTATCATATTTATAACCGTGGCGTAGACAGGCGCCAACTATTTTCTGATAAATCTGATTTAGACAGATTTTTGGAAAGCATGGATGAATTTAATTCGATAAAACCGATAGGCAGTATTTATGAGAATTCATTTCTGAATTCTGATATTCAAGAAAAGAGAAAGTCCAAGAAACTCGTGCAATTTATTTGTTATTGTGTAAATCCCAATCATTATCATTTTGTTCTAAAACAAGTTTCCGACGGCGGAATTAGTGAATTTATGAAGCGATTGGGAGGCGGATACACTTGGTATTTTAATAACAAAAATAAAAGAAGCGGTGCGCTATTTCAAGGGCTTTTTAAGGCGGTGCATGTGGATACGAACGATTATTTGCTTCATTTAAGCGCCTATGTGAATCTTAATTTTCGCGTCCATAAACTTGGCGGTGAGACCGCCAAGTTATTGAAATCTAGTTGGGAAGAATATGCCGGAAACAAGCAGAAAAATTTTTGCCACAAAAACGTAATTTTAGAGCAGTTTAAAAACAAAGAAGAATATAAGGATTTTTGTGAAGAATCTCTCGATAGTATTTTAGAGCAAAAACAAAAGCAAAAGGAGATGGCCGCGCTTTTGATAGATGAATAACCACTTGGCGGTGAGACCGCCAAGTGGTAATAGTTGGTCTTAATTGGCATAAAAAGCGGTAAATAAACTCTTCATTTGCAACTTTTTACGGCGGGTGTATAATAGAGTCATGGAAACAAGTATATTTAGTGTAGCGGTTATTATTTTATTATTAAGCGGTTTTTTTGACCTGATAAGCTGGAAGTTCAATATTCCGGCGATTATTGTGGCGGTGGCGGCATGGATTGTTTCAATGTACAACCGTCTGATAACTCTGGCCTACCGGGCAAAAGAGGCACTTTCGGACATAGATGTCCAGCTAAAAAGGCGCTATGACCTTATCCCCAATCTGGTGGAGGCCGTAAAAGGCTATGCCAAACACGAGTCGCAGGCGTTTGAGAATGTGACCAAAGCCCGTGCTGCGGCTATATCGGGTGGTGCGAATGCTTCGCTACACGACAAAGCAGTAAATGAAAATATGCTCTCTGGTGCGCTAAAAAGCTTGTTTGCGGTGGCCGAGGCTTATCCTGAACTCAAAGCAAACACCAACTTTATGGAGCTTCAGCGCGAACTTTCGGATACAGAGAACAAAATACAGGCTTCCCGCAGGTTCTACAATTCAAATGTAATGGAATTGAATTCAAAAATAGATATGTTCCCGACGAATGTCATTGCGGGCGTTTTTCACTTCAAAAAGATGGAATTTTTTGATCTGGATGAAACTCCGGCCCAAAGAGAGCCCGTGCAGGTAAAATTTTAATCTCAAATGGCAACTATCTGGACTCATAAAGATTCCAATATACGGAAGACGTGGTTTTTGATAACCATTTTTCTGGTTTTAATATCCACAGTGGGCTGGGTATTTTCACGTATCTACGGAAATCCCGGAATACTTGTTTTCGCAGTGGCTTTTAGCACAATTACCAGCGTAGCGTCTTATTGGTTTTCGGATAAGGTCGTCATTGCGACGACCGGAGCAAAGTTTTTACTGAAAGAAGCCGCTCCTGACCTGCACAATATCGTAGAAAATCTCGCGATAACGGCGGGCCTCCCGAAGCCGAGGATTTATATTATAGATTCTATACAGCCGAACGCTTTTGCCACTGGCAGGAATCCTGAAAAGGCGATTGTGGCCGTTACGTCAGGCATTTTAAATATAATGGACAGGACAGAGCTTGAAGGTGTATTGGCGCACGAAATGTCACACATAGGCAACCGCGATATGCTGGTTTCCACCGTTGTTGTTGTATTGGTCGGAGTAATCCAGCTTTTGTCCGATATATTTTTGCGTTCTATGCGGTGGGGAAGGATGAGCGGTGACAACGACAGGGGTGGCGGGCAAATTCAGCTGATTTTCCTTGTTTTAGGCATAGCGCTTGCGATACTGGCTCCGTTTATCGCAATTATCATTCAGCTTGCCGTTTCAAGAAAAAGGGAATATTTGGCCGATGCCTCGGGGGTTTTACTTACAAGATATCCGGAAGGTCTTGCCAATGCTTTGGAAAAATTGGCGGCGGACAACACCCCGATGCGCCAGGCAAGCCACGCAACCGCGCACCTGTGGCTGGACGACCCGTATCAGGGAAAAAAGAAGACGGTACATTGGTTTGCAAAACTTTTTATGACCCACCCGCCGATAGAGGATAGGATAAAAATCCTCCGCCGGATGAATATCGGATAAATACAAATTATGGATTATAAATTTGGTAAAGTAATAATAATCGCTCTCGGAGGCTCCATAATCCATCCGAAAGGCGTGGACGCCAGATTTTTAAAAGAGTTCCGCAAATTTATTTTAAAATACGCCGCCCGCGGGAAAAGATTTATAATTATTACCGGTGGCGGCTCAACCGCGCGTGATTATCAAAAAGCGGCTTCTGCCGTTACAAAGCTTGGTAATGAAGACAAAGACTGGATTGGCATCCACGCGACCCGTCTGAACGCGCATCTCCTGCGCACGATTTTTTTCCGGGAAGCCGCTCCGGTTGTGATTGACCAAAGATTTAAAATAAAAAAACTCAAATATCAAATAACCATTGCTTCCGGCTGGAAGCCCGGCTGGTCAACGGATTATGTCGGCCTGCAATTGGCGGAAGATTTTAATATAGGAGAAGTAATTATTGCGGGGAATATCGCACATGTTTATGACAGGGATCCGGGCAAATTTAAAAACACGGAGATGTTTAAAAAAATTTCCTGGGCGCATTACCGCAAATTAATTCCCGCGGATTGGATTCCGGGTTCGCACGCGCCGGTAGATCCTGTCGGGGCGAGGCTCGCCGATAAAAAAAAGCTCAAGGCGATAATAATTAAAGGAACGGATCTGAAAAATTTTGACGCACTCCTTGCAGGAAAAGATTTTAAAGGTACAATTATTTCATAGGCAATTATATTTTTCTTAGCGCGGAAGGGTCGCATAGTGGTCTAGTGCGCTCGCTTGGAAAGCGAGTGTGCCGCAAGGCACCGCGAGTTCGAATCTCGCCCCTTCCGCTCTGCGAAAAATTAATTATCGGGAGAAAGCGAGTAGGGCGAAAGCTCTCGGAGGTTCGAATCCTCCCGTCTCCGTAAAAATAAAAATTTGGCACCGCATAGATGCCAAATTTTTATTTTATGAGAGATAAAACAGGGGATTTATTTCGTATTTTTAAAAAGTAAAATAGCATAAATACATCAGGCAATTGTGGATAACTCAAGTGTCTGCGGAGCGGATTTGGAGCTACAGCTAATACGTCCGGATTATTTTATATCTGTGAAACCAGTTTTTATAGATAATAAACCTTAATAAACCTTAATAAGTCATAGCTCTAAATGATTTGAATTCATTATGAAACAAAAACCCATAACAACAGCATTAGTATAGAAGGCCAAACAAAAAATTTACCGCCAAAAAAGCGATAAATTTCTTGCCCAAATTTAGCCTTATTTGCTGTATAATTAAATTGTTGTTTTTGAAGCTAAATTGAGCTCAAAAAATTGTGCTTAAAAATTATACAGTAACATCATTAAAACTTCGGTACGCGAAATTTGTTTCGTTTTTTTTGGCGTCTATTTTGATTTTTTCCAATTTTGCGGATCTGGCGTATTCTGCTCCGGGCGTTCCGCGCATAATTAGCTATCAGGGACGCCTCGCCGATACTGGCGGAGCTCTGCAGGGCGGAACAGGAACGAATTTTGATTTCAGATTTTCTCTTTTTAACGCGTCTTCCGGCGACTCGCAACTCTGGCCCGCGAATGCCGCAACTCCCTGCACGCATACTTTGAACGTCGTTAATGGAGTATTCAACGCAAATATCGGAGATACTGCGGAATGTTCCGATGTTCTTGATTTTGATTTTACTTCAACAGATGCGGTTTTTCTTAAAATCGAAGTTTTTAATACTTCAAATTCAACTTGGGAAGCTTTTGATCCGAGGCAACGTATAAATTCTTCGGCGTTTGCGGTTACGGCCGATACGCTGATGTCTACTTCAACGCAGTCGCGCATCGGCACGACTACTCCGATAAGTTCTTCGCTTCTGACAATTCAGGCCACAAGCACAAATTCAATTTTACTCACGCTCCGCGGGTTTTTAAATCAGGTTGCGAATATTTTTCAGGTGCAGGACAGCAACGGGGGAGATATTTTTACAATCAGCGGAGGCGGAAAAATTGGAATCGGCACAAGCACTCCGTCAACTAATTTTTCCGTTCAGGGAAGCGGATTGTTTTCAGGAGATGTATCTGTTGCGAATTTAATTGCCACAGGAACTTTGTCGGTCGGAGGCACGACTAAGTTTAACAACCAAACATACACATGGCCTTCTTCTATCGTCGCCGGTAATTTTTTACAGACCGATGTCAACGGAAATTTAACTTGGGCAGCGGCTTCCGCCGGCGGAAGCGGTAGCGATACTAATTGGTCATTTATCGCGACCGACGGCGGATATATCAGACTTGCGTCAACTACAAACCGGGTCGGTATAGGGACAACAACTCCATACGCAAAATTATCCGTCGGCAGTGTTAATGGCGCTGGTATTGCGACAACTACTCTTGCTTTGCAGCCTGTTTCGGGACAAATTGCGAATATTTTGGATATTTTTGATACTGCGGGAAATTTATCATCTGTAATAAATGTTTCAAATAATTTCGGTTTAGGCACTACTTCTCCTTCGCAAAGATTGTCGGTAAACGGCAACGGATTGTTTTCGGGGGGCCTGTTCATAGAAGGCCTTACTCAGCTTCAGAGCATTAACTCTTCCTCAACCGCCACTTCAACCTTAGCCGGAGGAATCTCCGCAGCAGGCCTTTCAACAACTGCAGGCCTCACAATCACTGGGGGAGGAACTCTCCTCAATACTTCAACCGCAACTTCTTCTTTCGCCAACGGCATCAAACTTACCGCCGGCTGCTTCCTTGATTCCTCCAACAACTGCATTACCACCAACGCCAATACTTTAGACGGTCTCGACTCTCTTTCTTTCCTCCGCTCCGACACCTCGGACAACTTCACTTCAGGAACTCTGACATTCAATGCCGGAACCAATTTAAACTTAGCTAACGTAGGAAACAATATTGTCCTATCAACAGACTCATCGGGCAACGTTGTCGGGACAACGACTCCGAGCTTCGCTTCAATCAACGCAACTTCAACGGCAACCTCAACATTCATCGGAGGAATTTCAGCGGGAGGACTTGCTTCTTCTAACGGCCTCACAATCACAGGAGGCAACATTCTCTTAACTTCCGGCGCCACCTCAACATTCAACAACGGACTCAAACTAACCGCAGGCTGTTTCCTTGATTCCTCCGGCAACTGCATTACCACCAACGCCAATACTTTAGACGGTCTCGACTCTCTTTCTTTCCTCCGCTCCGACACCTCGGACAACTTCACTTCAGGAACTCTGACATTCAATGCCGGAACCAATTTAAACTTAGCTAACGTAGGAAACAATATTGTCCTATCAACAGACTCATCGGGCAACGTTGTCGGGACAACGACTCCGAGCTTCGCTTCAATCAACGCAACTTCAACGGCAACCTCAACATTCATCGGAGGAATTTCAGCGGGAGGACTTGCTTCTTCTAACGGCCTCACAATCACAGGAGGCAACATTCTCTTAACTTCCGGCGCCACCTCAACATTCAACAACGGACTCAAACTAACCGCAGGCTGTTTCCTTGATTCCTCCGGCAACTGCATCACCACCAACGCCAATACACTGGACAGCATAGACTCCACCCAGTTCCTCCGCTCAGACACCTCCGACAACTTCACTTCAGGAACTCTTACCTTTGATTCAGGGACCACCCTTACCATGGCTGCAGGCTCCACCTTCGGCTCTTCAATCGTAGGCACTTCAACCTGGGCCGGACCTCTTGCGACAGCAGGACTCTCTTCAACAGGAGGACTTACAATCACGGCAGGAGGAATTAAATCCTCCGGCAATCTTGAGATTACTTCAGTCGCCACTTCAACTTTCTCCGGCGGTATCTCCCTTACCAATCTCAAATCATCAACAGGAATAGAAATTACAGGAGGAACACTTCTCAACACTTCAACCGCGACTTCTTCATTCGCAAACGGCATCGCTCTTTCAGCCGGCTGTTTCCAAATGCCAAACGGTTCCTGTCTTACCAACTCCGGAGGAGACGCCACAACATTAGACGGAATAGATTCTCTCTCATTCCTCCGCTCCGACACCTCCGACAACTTCACTTCAGGAACTCTTACATTCAATGCCGGAACCAATTTAAACTTAGCTAACGTAGGAAACAATATTGTCCTCTCAACTGATTCATCAGGAAATGTTGTTGGGACAACAACTCCGAGCTTTGCTTCAATCAACGCGACTTCAACTGCCACCTCCACATTCATCGGAGGAATTTCAACAGGAGGACTTGCTTCTTCTAACGGCCTCACAATCACAGGAGGTTCACTTCTTAACACATCAACTGCAACCTCAACCTTTTCGGGAGGCATCAGACTTGCCAACTTCAATTGTGCATCACAGGGAGCAGGAGGAGTCCTTACCACCGACTCTTCAGGCAACATCATTTGTCAGGCAGACGACACAGGCGGAGGAGGAACAATCAATTCAGGCACCACAAACAGACTTACATATTATTCAGCAGACACTACACTGGACTCCGCCAACTTCCTTTCCGTAAATACTTCCCTCGGCTACCTCGGAATCGGAACTTCAACTCCATGGGCCCCTCTCTCCGTCTACGGCAACATTGTTTTTGATACTTCAAGCATTAAAATCGGAACAACAACCAGCCAAAACCTTACCGTCTCCTACCTCAACGCCGCCACCTCAACCATCGCCAACAACCAGAAATACTCTTTCACTCTCGCAACCTCCACAACCGAAAGACCAATATTCAGAATTGACACATCAAGCGGTTCCGCTATCAGAGTTGCCACCACTTCCATCATCGGAGGATTCAATATTGACGACGGAGCATTTGAATACGACTCCGGCTCGGGAATTACCTCCATTGACTCTCTCAATACCGGACCTATGTCTTTTGATACGGACGCGGGGATAATCAGCTGGACAGACCTTCCAATTTCTACTACTACAGAAAATATTGTAAATAGTTATTCGGCGAGCATTGCCAATATTGACCTGCTTACTATTTATGGAGTTACAAACGGCTCCAGAACGTTAACCAGATCCGCTGTCGGCATCGCTTCCTCAACTCCATGGGGGACACTCTCGGTTGAAATGGGTTCAACTTCACCCGCTTTCGTCGTCTCCGACGAAGGCACTTCAACTCCCGCATTTATTGTCGGAGGCAGCGGACTTGTAGGCATCGGCACAACTTCTCCTTCAGCAACCTTCGCGGTTAACGGAAACATATATGTGGCAGGTTCTGCCACTTCCACTTTCTCCGGGGG
>Ga0155691_107_pt1 | contig 13202 bp, 10 predicted proteins | sample RifCSPlowO2_01_FD_107348 | JGI IMG/M metagenome (GOLD analysis project Ga0155691, IMG submission 107348) | Candidatus Giovannonibacteria bacterium RIFCSPLOWO2_01_FULL_45_34 | reverse complement strand
AATCCAGCAGAAGAGACCGCGGTTGAACCTGTGTAATAAGCCAGACGGTTTATTGTTCCTGAGTTAACTGTTCCCGAGCCGGAGCCGGAACCGAGACATGTGCCTCCGACAACCACACAGCCTCCGGTGAGAACTATGCCGTTGGCGAAAGAGGAAGTTGCGGTTGAAGTATTTAATATTGAACCCCCTGTGATGGTAAGGCCCGCGCTTGAGGCAAGGCCCCCTCCCGCAACTGAAAGTCCTGAAGAAGACCATGTGCTTGTCGCGATTCCTGTAGTTTGGATAGTTCCAGTGGCTATTAGATTTGCGAGAGACACATTGCCTGCAAAAAGTCCGTTGCCTTGGACGGAGAAAAGTTGGGCGGGAGTGGTGGTCCCGATGCCGACGTTGCCGGCACTGTCGATTCTCAACCGCTCAACCTCCATCGCGCTGCCGTCAGGTGTTGTCCAAAAAGTTAATCTCCCGGGCATATCCGCGCCTGTCGCCCCTACTCCGGTTTCTACAGTCGCTTCGATTTTCGCAGCCACACGGTAAGCGTCGTTATATCCTTGAAAATAGAGGGAACCCAATAAATCACCCGCAGATACTGCTAAAGGATTTACCACGCTTGTGCGAGCTTTCCGGAAATCAATATAAAACTGACTGCCGGATGCCCCCGAGCTCGCATTAAGCCGGACAGCATTGTCATTGGGTCCGTCACGCGCGATATTCAGCGGACTCGAAGGCCCCGCCGTCCCGATGCCGACGTTTCCATTTTGTAAAACCGTAAGCCCTGTTGAACCCGCAGCATTTAATCCCCCCGCAAAAGTTGAAGTCGCGGTTGTTGAGGTTGCTACAAAATTTGCCGCATCAACGAGTTCGGTGAAATGTCCAAGCCCGGAGACATCAAGTTTGTAAGTTGGAGACGTATTTCCAATCCCGACGGAGCCGCCATCAGCAATGTACATTCGGACATTCTCATCCGTATAACTGCCGGTAGACGTCCCAGTTTGAAAATAAATAGGCCCACCAACCTGATTTATCATGCCAAATCCATTTATTACACCTAAAGCAGAGTCAAAACGTAATTTACCTTCTACAGTACCGCCGTTTTCAAAATTAAAATACGCACCCCCTTGATTGCCAGCTGAAGTATAGTGATCAAGCACTAAACCTACGTAAGGGTACGACGCATCAGCGGTATGGCTAACAACCAGTTGCGCAGAATTTGAAGAAATAACAGAACCTTCATGTGAAGCAATTGTCAGTGAATTGATAGACGCGGCACTGGCATGAGGAGTCGTGGTCCCGATGAGAACCCTACCATTCTGGAATGCCGTTAGGCCGGAAGCCCCGGCAACATTCAATCCCCCCGCAAATGTACTTGTCGCGGTTGTTGAGGTTGCTACAAAATTCGGAGCGTCAACGAATCCGGTGAAATGTCCAAGCCCGGAAACATCAAGTTTGTAAGTTGGAGATGTGTTCCCGATGCCGACGTTGCCGGCAGGAATAATTGTGATAGCTTCAATGCTTGAACCGCCAGACATGATATGGAGACTTAAATCACTCTCGCCATCGGCAATTCTATCCGTTCGAAGTAGTGAAATACTATCAAGAATATCGCCGGCTTGTTTAACATTAAGCCGAATTTGCGACAGACCATTCGTAACACGTGATTGAATCCAGCCCAAAACATCAAGAGTTTGTTGTGGGCTGGCATTACCAATCCCAACATTTCCATTTTGTAAAACATAAAGCGACGAAGCGGCGGAAAATCCTCCCGCGAAAGTTGAGGTGGCGGTTGTTGAGGTCGCGGTGAAATACGAACCGATTAAATTATTTCCGAGAATATTACCTGCGACCGAAAGTTTTTGTCCGGGAGTCGTCGTCCCTATGCCGACGTTGCCGTTGCCGTCTATAATAAACGGACTCGTATCTCCGTCTCCTGAATCATCAACTCTGAAAAGAGTGGCAGCGGTAGAAGAAGCAATATCTAAAACGGCGTCCGGTGTTGCATCAAATATGCCGAAATTGCCCGCGTTATCCACGCGGAGGATGGACGTAGAATTATCAATCGCGACAAAAGATAAAATGGAATCAACTGTCGATGGAGAGGTTGTCGCCCAAAGGGAAAGCAAAGAAGAAGAAGGCGGACTGGCCGGATCATTCGGATTTCCTATTGTTACTGTGCCGTCTCCGTATATTTTAATTCCCGGATTCCAAAGCCCCGCGGCGTTACTATGCGTTTGAAGCTGTAATCTGCTTTTTACCGAATTTACATTATCTCCAAAATGAACAATTCTCGATGAATAATTTGTTGCGCCCATAGCTATGGCAATTCCTGTATTTTGTCCCAATGCCCACGGTTCTGCTTCAATAAAAAGCGCTGTATTAATACCTGAACTCTGAGTTAAAAGCCCGTTGGGTGATCTTAAAGTAAGGATTGGCTTATCAAATGTATAATCTTCAAATCCAAATGTCTGTGTCCCCGCATCCTTGCCGTATGTAACAGTTAAACCGCCGGCTCTTGTATTATTCCCATCAGGGCCGGTAACCGCTGTTCCAACTATTTCAAGTTTTGACCCCGGCGTCGTCGTCCCGATGCCGACACTGCCGGCAAACGTACTTGTCGCGGTTGTTGAGGTCGCTGTGAAATACGGTGCTTCAACGGCTCCGCCGGAAGAGACGCCGGCAACCGCCAAAGAGCCTGCAGTGAGAGTACCGGAAAGCGTAAGGTCGGTTCCGTTGAGCGCGCCCGAAAGAGTTCCGCCGGCAAGCGGAAGATAATTTGAAGCGGTGATGCCATTGGGAATATCAGAGTCAACAAGTCCGGTTACGCCATTTACGGAAAGTGTTGAATTGATTGTGACGGTTTTTCCGCTTCCTCCCAATGCTACATCTCCCAGTACAGAAAGATTCCCCGCTGTGGAAATACCGCCGCTGAAATCTCCATAAACTAGTTGAGAAGGCAGATTGCTGTTTGATAAAGACGCCGGAGAGCTATAATACACAATCGGACTTTGAGAAGCGGCCGGAATCTTGTTTTCTAAAGCGATAAACGAGTCCGCAATCTTTTGCAGAAAACTCGCGCTCAAAATATTAAATCTATCTGTTATGTTTTGATTAACAATGCCGAGAACTTTTGCGATGATATTACTTTCAGAAATATCCGAAGTAACCGGTGATTTTTCTTGGATAACATATGTTGTCCCGATTTGCCCTGAATTATTTAATTCAGCCGGCAAATCGCGGATCCCCGATTCCGCAACCGGACTTTGTCCGAACGGAATCGGGATGTTTTTTGTCGGAATCTGAACAATGACTATCGATGTTTCAAAAAAACTATAAACAAATTCGCCAAGCGCATTCCAAAAATATTTGATTCCGTCGCCAACGGCTGAAAACACGCTGGCTAAGTTTTTTTGCGGAGCAAAAGCTAAATCAGCGGGCGCGTCCAAAACCGCAGCCGGCGCCGTATGAAAAACTTTATTGGACAGCGAGAAAGCAGTATCTTTAAAATTAAGAGCCAGGACACCGCCAACCATAAAAACTATAATTAACACGGAAGCCAGTAAATAATGAATATCGCTTTGCCGAGATTCATCAATTTGCCAAAATTCACCAATAGGCTTGCTTGTTTTAACTATGTTGCCGGCGCCGACAGGCGGCAAATCATTATTTTTATAGCTCTGTAAAGATGACAGGGAGACAAACCAATTTTTCCCGATTCTCCGGCATTTTAGTTTTCTTAAACGGCAAAGCTGGCCAATGTAGTCATTGGCATAGCCGGTCAATTCCGAAGCCTCTTTTGCGGAAATATACTTTTCTGTATCAAAAAATATTTCTGACATTTTTTTGAAATTTAGAGCTAATCTCGTATTACCGAGATACCTTATTATTATTGTACAGAGAATAAAAATAAATTTATACAACACTTTATCCGCTCTTTTTGATAATTTTACGGTTGTGACTTTCTATATATGCGCGTCTTTCGTGAGGTTTTAGTTTGAAAGCGCAATTCAGCTATTTAAGGTTATGTACTATCAAGGTTTAGCAAGGTTTAATAAACTAATTTTGAGGTTTTGTGAATATGAAATAGCTCAGATATTGCGGCGAAGGTTTCGGCCAAGCCAAAGATGGATAACAGTTATCCACAATTGCGAGCGTGTAATATTTATAATCAAAATCCGGCCAATTTTGCAAGCTGACCGAAGTCAAAGGCGTGGGCCGCGAGAAAAGCGAGCGTAACATTGAAAATAATATTTCCGAGGAAGAGCGGCGTCATTGTTTTCCAGAACGGAAGCCGTGCTAATCCGGCCGGAATGGTAATGAAATCGTTGGACATCGGAAGAAGACTGCTGTAAACAAAACAAAGCAGCATAAAAAGTTTCGGGCGCGCTTGAGCGACGCGGTAGAGCATGCCGAACCATCTGCCGACTTTTTCCGGCATTATTGCGCTGCCCTGATAACCCACAAAAAAAGAAGTGGAGTCGCCGAGCATAACTCCGGTCGCCGCAAGAACGCCCAAAAAGAGCGGGTTCAGTCCTCCGCTTGCGAATGTTACCAAAAGCAAGTGGTACGGAATTACGTTGAAAATCGTAAACCCTCCGAGAACTGCGGTTACAAAAAGAAGCGCGTAGGCGTTGTTTACGCCTACCCAGTTGATTATCTTCTCGGGGCTTAAATAAACAAACACATACACGGAGAGCCCCACAAAGAACAGCACAGACGCCGCTCCTATGAAAAATTGTTTCTGTTTTCTGGTCATTGCGTTTTTATCTGGGATTGCGCGCCGGGAAAATTCTCAAAACGCTCGCCTCAACCTGTCCCGCGGCGTTCATACGGCCGACGGCGATTACATTGTCTCCGACGCGGAGAGTTTTGGCCGCCACAAGCCGTCTCCCTTCGCGGATGTCAGTGTCTATCTTTATCAGAACTTCAATCTTTTTTTCATCGCCCGCGACAATTGAAAACCCAGCGCTATTTATCTCCAATATGCGCCCGAAATACTGGGCTTCCATCCAGTCCTGCACAAAACCGGTCCGCAAAACGAACACAATAAAGATAAGGCTCAGCACCAAAGCTGAAAGCAAAATGGCGATGACGATATTTGAAATCTGTTTAAAACTTTTATTCATTTTTTTGTCTGTGTTATTCCGAAATTATTACAGGTATTTCAAGGGCATCGTCGTGCTCGGGCAGGCCGGACGGATTGTCCTTGCGGAGTATCAGGGAGCCTCTTGGACTATACGCGTTTTTATCCGCAGTAAATTTCAGCGTTGCTTCAAACGGGACAAATTCCGTAGTCATCCATTCGCTCTTTGCCGTTGCAATCCCCTGCGCGATGATTAGCCCGTCCCAATTGACCAGAAACACAGGAAAGCTTGCTTCAAAAAACCAATTGCCCCTTGCCTGCCCTAAGAGCACAAGCGGGCTTCTGACTATTTCATTTGGGCGCGGAGATTCAAGGCGGATCAAATCGGCCTTCTCAATTGTATTGCCTATATCCTCAACGAATGTTTTGTCGCCGTGCCTGCACCGGCGCGGATAGCTTTCCATTACCGCGTTGCCCGCTTTTACGCATTCTTCAAAGCTCGTTACAACCGGCGCGGGAGCTTCTTTTTTTGAGAGCTTCCATGCAACGCTTGAACCAGCGATTATTAAAACGGCGATAATTACAGGCAGTGTTTTTTTCATAATCTTATTTTAACACTTTACAAAGCTGCCCGCTCATATAGAACAGCTTACTTCCGCTTAAAATCCGCCCAAAGAGACAAAACTCCGAGAGCCAAGAAAAGTAATGCTTCAAGCCAATTCTGTTTTTGAAACGCCTCAATTAAAGCAATGCCGAAAAATATTATAAAAAAACCGTAATATTCGCAAATTTTATGTTGTTCATGATATAACAATACCTTGATTAAAGCCGAAAAATCAAGTAAAATAAGCAAGTTACGGAAAATATTGGGGGGATCGTCTAGCGGTAGTTGCCGACAGGCTACCCGTTGTAAGTGTGTGGTGCATTACCCAAGATTGCATTTGAAAGTTTATTGGGGGATCGTCTAGCGGTAGGACACCGCCCTTTGGAGGCGGGTACCTTGGTTCGAATCCAAGTCCCCCAGCCGGTTTCAATAACAAGGCTAAGTCACAGTAATTTATATCTTACTTCAATAACATCCTAGAATACGCAGACAAGTTTTTCTTTAAATATGGACTTAAAATCTACCTACAATAGAATAGCTGGAGACTGGATGAAAGACCATCATGGCGATACGTGGTGGTTTGAGGGAACAGATAAATATTTATCTTTTTTTAAACCAAACGCTTTTATTCTTGATATCGGATGTGGAGCCGGAGAAAAATCGAAATATTTAGCAAAAAAGGGTTTTGATGTAACAGGTATAGATTTTTCGGAAGAAATGATCAAATTGGCTAAAGAGCAAGTTCCGGCCGGAAAATTTTTTGTCAAAGACATTAAATTTCCCCTGAATTTTGAGAAATCCTTCGATGGTGTTTTTGCTCAGGCTGTTTTATTACATATTCCAAAAAATGAAATTGTCAATGTTTTAAAAAATATAATCACCCCGCTTAAATCAAAAGGTTATTTTTACGCGGCAGTAAAAGAATTAAAGCAAGGCGATAAAGATGAGAAAATTGTAAAGGAAAATGATTATGGTTATGATTACGAGAGATTTTTTAGCTATTTTACTTTGGATGAATTAAAGAAGCATATTCAAGACATTGGACTGAAAATTGTTTATGGAAACGTTGTTCCGTTCGGAAAGACAAATTGGATTCAAATTATTGCTAAAAAATCATAGCTACTATAATTAATTTATGGAAACACCGCGCGGACAAAAAGAGCTGACCCTTGAAGAGAAGCTGGCTTTGGCATACAAAATGACCCAAACAAGCGAAGACTTAAACCGTTTTATTGAAGGATACGGAGGGTTTGATACGTTCGCGAAGTCCTGGGCCAATTTAGAACAACCTCGCGCTTAGTTATGACAGCCTTAAAACCGAGCAACAAAATCATATATAAACCGTTCTATAAGCATGACTAAAAAACCAATATTAAACGCTTTGGCGGCCGTGGCTTATATATCGCTTGTGGCCACGCTTATGTTCTACGGCCCGCATATTGAAGGCAAAAATTTAGGCGTGCTCATCCCTATCACCATGCTTTCGCTTTTTGTTTTCTCGGCGGCGACAATGGGCTTTATTTTCTTTTACTGGCCCGTACGGCTCTATTTTGACGGCGAAAAAGAAAAAGCGGCAGGCCTTTTCTTAAAAACCCTTGTTTTTTTCGGGGTCATCACCGCCGTAATTTTGCTTACGACTTTTCTTGTCTGATCGGCGGAGTTTTTATTTTTCTATTTTATACAACGCGCTCGCGCCCGAACGGAAAACTGCGGTTCCCAATTCCGTGAATTTATTTTCGTTCAGATTTTTGTAAGTAGTGCGTTCAAGGGCACCGACGTAAACATATTGAACGCCGTATCTGCGTATTATCTCCAGCGCTTCGGAAGCACTGTTTGTTTCGTAAAGTCTTTGAATGTCTCCCTCGACTTTGGCAACCGCTCCCCAGCCGGTCTCTATACCCTTGCCGGGCACCGCGTTCCTGGCGGCTTCCGCGTCAAATCTCCAAGTCCACTCGTGAGTTTTCCATCCCATTGGGGTAATCATCCCTGAAAATGCTGAAATGCGCGCGTAAGTTGTGTAGCTGTCGCCGACGGCTTCGGCAATGACCGCGCGGCCGGTAATATTATTGTTTATATATTGAACCGCGTTCCAATCCTCGGGCATCTCTCTTCTCATCCATACCGAGCCGTCCAGCTCCCCCATTTTGCCGACAGGCAAATAAAATTGTTTGAAAGCCTGATACGGATAAAAAGCGCCCGCGATAAGCGCCAAAGAAAGCATGCACCACCCCGCGCGGCGAGGAAAAGTGTGCTCGCGGTATCGGTTACGAGCGTTACCTTCGCGCCGGATAAGGGCGTAAGCCGCGGCGGAGAACGCCATGCTAAGCATCGTCCAGGCGTGATACCCAAATTTAAAAGTTGTATTAGCGCGGAAATAAGGCGGATTCGCAACGCCGTAAATATCTTCTATAAAAAATAATTCCACGCCGACAATTATTCCTAAAGAAACGACGCCGAGTGCGGCTACAAAATACCAGTCTTTAAAAGTTTTCCGCTTTAGATAAAGAGCAAACAATATTCCCGTCAGAAAAACTCCCCACATTCCGAGCTCCGCCAAAAATGGCGTCGGGTATTGGACATTTGAAAGATTGTATTTGGCAACATATGACGGGATAAATTTAAGGCCCACAACCGGACTCTGGAAATTTTTAAGGTTGGGCCACATAAGAAGCAGTGAAAAAAGCGCGGCAAAAAGCCCAGCGCCTAGCCACTTCCATGATTTTTTGAAAATAAGCACTATAAAAATGAGCACCGATATGGTAACCGCATCCCAAAGATTTATCATGCCCGATGTTGCCGCGGCCACGGACAAAAAAGCGAAAAACGCCCAGTTTATTTTTTTTGACACGGCAAGCATATATACGAGCGCAAGGTCAAAAAGAAAAAACGGCAGAGCCAGAAAATGCGCGTGCAAATCTCCGACCGTAAAACTGTAAGAAGGAATCTCATTGATGATGTAAGAGGGCGTATAAAGGCGGGTGGAGGAAGCATATGTGTAAAGATGGCCGGAGAAATAGCCCATGACGGAGGCAACCGCAAAAAAAACCGTTCCCGCGGAAGTTACAAGGAAAGCGGAGACCGCGGAGAAGAATTTTCTCCCGGTTAAAGCAAAAACTATTCCGGCCGAAAGAAGCGCAGACTCACAATAAAGAAGGCCCAGAGAAAAATTGTACGTAAGCGCGTACGGGAGGCCGGAAAGATTGGAAACAAGGCTCATCAGATAAGACCCGTAGTAATAATAATTTATTGTTTTACCGGCGAACCACGGGTCCAGAAAAGGAAAAAATTGCGTTTTTCCGGAAGCTGAAAGCATAGCCATATCCATAAAACGCTCGGTCCCGTTTATCGCGGGGTTCCAGGAGCGCACGAGAAGATATACAAAGTAAATCGCGAGCGCGCACCCCTCTGCTAACAATATTTTTTTATAATTTTCTTTGAGAAAATCCCGGCAGAGATATGCGCCAGTTAAAACCGCAAATAAAAATAATAACCCGATAAAAAGCTTGTTTTGGTAATCCAGCAATTTGAGCGACGCCGAAAGCCAGACTAAGTATCCAAATAAAACAAGTCCCGCGGGCTTTGCAGTCGCGTAAGCAAGCGTTTTATTTGTGATAAGCCGGCGGGAAATGGCGAGTCCAAAAAAACCGAAAAGTGAGAATACGGCATAAAACTGCAATGCCTGAAAAAGTTCCATAAGATTATTTTTTTGTGGCTGATTCTATTAATTCTTCCACTTTTCGCTTCGTTTCCTCCAATAATTCTTTCCTAAACATTATATGCTCGCCGAATACGGTAAAGACTTTATATAATCTTCCATAAAATTAAAATCTGGTTGGCCGTCTTTTGTTGGTAATTTTATTTTTATCTGGTTCATTCTGTCTTGACTGCACTTGCGACCATAATTATAGCGATACTGTTCTAAATTAAGAATCTTTACTAAAAACATTGCTATATACTTATTCATTTTGAATTTAGGAATAAGTTTTTCTACGTGATCGCTCGCTGAAAAGTTTTTAGATTGATAAGAACAATAACCAAAAACAGCACTATCAACAGTTAATATACCTCCTTCCTCCGTATAAAAATCGTAAAAACCCCCTATTCCGTTATTCGTAGCTTGCGTCGTCACATAGGGGTATTTACCTTGTCCATATTCTTCCAGTTCTAAAAGTGGCGTTGTTTTGCTCCCAGTTATTCCAAACATTCCGTTCAGTGCGAATAATCCCCAATTCTGCGTGTTTAAGCTAAACTGTTTTAAAAGCAACTCCTTATCAATTGGAACAGGAATTTGATCAAGCATAATTTTTTTAAAATCATTTGGCATTTCGGCGGGGAGTAAAATTTCTTTTAATGTTTTATTTGCTGCTCTTCCGTAATTATATTTATATTTATTTGCCTTGATGCAAAGAGCGTAAAATATCATTTCTTCTTTACTCGTTTTTCTTTTCGGCATTAAATAATACAAATCCCTCCCGCTATAATATTCTTTGTCTTGATAAAAAGAAGATAAAACAGAGCCGCTAACCGCAACTGAAATTGTATGTGCGGGATTCGGCACAACATCATTAATTCTCTTTACATACGCCGATACTCCGTTATTGAGTTCTGTTCGTGAAATAAAACGAATGCTGTTTGAATCTTTTTTTTCACATTCTTCAATGTTCACCAATTCAAGATTAACACCATAAACTGGCGTAAATAATTCTTTTAGTGGGATGAGCTTATTCATCTTTTAAAAATAACTCGCTGAACAAAACGTATTCCTTAATAGTTTTTAAAAAATCGTCTAGTGTTAATTTTGAATAATCAGTTTCCATATATGCCTCCGCACACCACTCATCGTGCGCTGTAACTACTTTGTTTGCGCTAAATCCAGGTTCTTGTTTTCTATTTAAATAATAACTTACCCATTTATCTTTAATTTTTTCCCACTTCCCATAAACATCGGTTCTTCCTTGGATTTTTCTTTTTACAAAACCGTCATCCTTATAATAACCAAAATAAGTTTCTTTGCTTCTTGGATGAGGCTTATGTGCTGTGAAAATCATTACACAAGCAACGACATTAACATTTGAATTAAAAAATAATTCGTTTGGCATGGACAATACTGCTTCCAACGTATGGTTCTCTAAAAGTTTCTTTTTAAATTCATACACCTTTCCGGTTTGCGCTAAAGCGCTTTGCATTGGCACAATGGCAATACAGGTTCCTCCGTCAACCAAACATTCTAAATTGTTTAATACAAACTCAAGCTCATCAGTATCTGTTTTCTTATCGGCTTTGTATGGTGGATTTAAGAAACCGACGGTTGGTTTGATTACTTTAATTTCTCTCATTATATCCTCATCGAAACAATTACCATTTATAATGTTTGATTTTCCGTCTTGATGGATATACATATTAGAAACGGCTAAAGCAAAAATGTGTGATTGATATTCTACACCAAACAAATGGTTTTTTTTAATTTCCTTAATTTTTGTTTGATCGCCTTTTGCGTCTGCAATCATTTTTTTCATTGCGCTTATAAGGAAGCCTCCTGTGCCCGTGCAATTATCATAAGCGATACTGTTTTTATTGACCCGCGCTAAATCAGAAAACAACTCTGTAATGTGTGGCGGCGTAAGAACTATTCCTAAACCTTTGTCGCTATTCGCATAACGGAGAAATTCAATATACAGCTGTCCGAGAACATCAAAATATTCATGTGTTTTTATGAATGAGTTTATGTTCTTATCAATGTTTTTAATGAGATTTTTTAAAACATCTTTTTTTGCTGAAAGAGAGGTATCCGTTCTTATGAAGCCAAATTGAATATTTAAATTATCAAGTTTGTCACTTTTAATGTTCGCATTTTTCAGTTCGTTGCTAACTGTATCAACTAAATAGCCTGCTAATTCTTTCGATGCGTTTTCAACTTTTTTCTTCTTCTCTTCGGGAGTATCTTTTTCGCTCGTCGAGCCAAATAAAGGATAGGCGGCTTTAAATGCTTTATTTTCTAAGGCAATTAAAATACAACTGATTAATAAACTGCGTTGGCTTTCTAAAATCTTGTAAGAATGTAGGGTATCATTTAATTGTTTGGTAAATTCTAAAAGTGTATTATAGTCTTGTCGAAATTTTTCAGGACTTTTCAAATACCCGTCTAAATAATCATTGCCAGAAAGAAGTTTACTCCCGAAAATTGGGACTGCCTTTCTCTCATTTTTAAGTTGTAAAAAATGAGAAACTTTTAATTGTTGTTTTGTTTGACCGCTTGCTCCGATTGCTAAAACATCAAATTCCTTTGAGAGATAAGAGGCATATAATAACGCTCCGTCAACTGCGTATTCTGAGAATTTATCTTTTGTAGAACTTTCGTGTTTTGTTGTTTCTGCTTTACACTCAACTACAATAATTAAATCCGAGTTTCCAGCAAATGTTATCAGAAATTCTGGCTTTCCTTTCCCGCTTCCCTTTTTTGAAGCAGTTTTTAATAATTTATCAATTTTAGGATTGTCCGATATTTGTTCTTCTATATGAACAATGTCTTTAAATTGCTCAAAGTGAGACCGGACAATGCTTTCGGTTTTTCTTTCATTAGGCATATTTTTTATTTTATTTGCTTCCAATAATCGTTCTTAAGAACTGATATAACTTTCCCCTTCAATCGAATGTCTTCTGTAAAAAGTATATTTTTATATTTGAGATTTTCTGGCTTCAAATACACATACGGCGGCTTGTCTTCTGATATAAAACGTTTGATAGTCGCCTCGCCTCCATTGTCCGCAAGCACAATTTCGCCTGTTACAAATTCTTTTTTTGTTTGTACTAAAACAACATCTCCATCATCAATACCGGCATTGATCATTGAGTCTCCGGAGATGCGGAGCATAAAAATATCCGACTGGAGCTTGGCCACATTATTTGATAACGCTTGCCACTCGCCAGTAATTTCTATCGCTTCGGCTGGCATTCCAGCTGTCGTTACGCCAAGAAAGGGAGCAAGCTGAGGTGTGCCAAGTATCTCATATCCAAGAGGTAAAATGACAAGAGTCCTCGCGCCTGTTTCTTTTTTGATAACATTTGATTTTTTTAGTTTCTCAAGAAGATCAATAATTGACTGATTTGAAGAAACGCCAAGATTTTCGCGCATCTCTTCAAAAGTTGGAGGATACCCTGTGGATTTTATGAAATCGTAGATAACTCCAAGAAGTTGTTTTTGTCTTTCTGTTACTATACCTTTCATATACTAAATATACCCGACTAAATAGTCGGGTCAACAATGTGGATGTGGATAAGTCTTATATCAGGCTGCTGTCGCTATCTTTATCAGCGCGAGTTCAAGGGGTATCGCCGCGGCGTAGTCGTCTATCTTGATGCGCGAAGCATCCATTATTTCGCGCAGTGCGAGTTCCGCGGTCTTCGGCGTTGCCGAGAGCACTTTTAAAGCGGCAATCTCTTCGGCCGAAAACTCATGCGAGAGCATATTCTCCGTCCTCGGGTCCAGCGCCAGAAAATATACGGCGCGTACATTCCGCAGAAGCA
>Ga0155691_133_pt1 | contig 14701 bp, 17 predicted proteins | sample RifCSPlowO2_01_FD_107348 | JGI IMG/M metagenome (GOLD analysis project Ga0155691, IMG submission 107348) | Candidatus Giovannonibacteria bacterium RIFCSPLOWO2_01_FULL_45_34 | reverse complement strand
GCCAAGCTCTCACTCCCCCTAGCCGTCGTCGCCTTGGTGGGCCATTACCCCGCCAACTAGCTGATAGCCCGCAGGCCTCTCCCAGAGCGCATTACTGCCTTTACCCTTTCGGGAACTATCGGGAATTAGTCCGGCTTTCGCCGGATTATACCCGTCTCTGGGGTGAGTTCCTACGTGTTACTACCCCGTCTGCCACTAAACATATTAAATTAACATGTTTCGTTCGACTTGCATGCCTTATCCACGCCGCCAGCGTTCATCCTGAGCCAGGATCAAACTCTCAATTAAAACCTACTAAAGCCTGGCGGCTTTAGCGGTTTCTGTTATTCGGGACAAAAGAAAAAATGTTCGAATTTACGTTGGTTGTGTTTTTCCAATTTTCGCCTCACGCGAAATTGGAAAATTGATACAAAAATTTTGTATCATTTATCTTATTCCTCCAATTCATCTTACTAAACGAATCGTGAGTCCCCAAATGGGGAGTTATCAAAGTTCTTCGGGCTTACTAAAATAAACCCGCGATTATCTCTCACAAAGAAACAATCGCGGATCTACTGTCCTGCTTTTCAAGTTTGCCTTGCTTTGGGCCCCAATTTGATAACCCGTGCCCGGCAAATGCTTTAACTGATAATGTATAGCCATTATACTCCCTCCAATTATGGCGTCAAGGGGGTGTGAATTGAATGAAAAAATAAAGAAAATAGCCCTATTTCAGGGCTTTAACGGTATAAAGCGGCCGCCAATAATAAATAAGAGCCAATTGAGACAAGTAATGTAAAAACAAAATACAGGACATTCCTACGGATTATAGACATCAGGATACCGGAGATTATCAAAATGATAATTACTATCCAGAAAGTTAAAATAATCCCTGCATGGCCTGTCAAAAGTGTTGAGTAAAACGCTTTCCAAAGATTGTCCATTAAACCGCCTCAAATCTCACATTAGCTTACATCATCGCCGCTCCCACCGCAACCGCGTTTTTGCGATGCTGATTTTTGAAGTCGCTTCAAATAGGCTTGACAACGATACTAAATATGCTATCCTAGAAATAGAATAGGAGGATACCAGATGAAAGTCATCCGAATGATTGTTGTCGGAAATAATTATGAGGAAATTGAGGTTAGGGACTTTGGTCCTTTCAAGAATGAGCGGGTCGCTCTGAAAAAGTTAAAAGCTCACAATTGGATTTCCTTTGGCAAGGAAAGCTTTGTGCCAGGTGGTTGGCACGGACCAAACATTTCGGCACGTATCGTTTCGACCCCGGAACCTTCGAAGAACTTGCCAAAATGGGAAAAGCATAAGGGCATTAGCATTGGCCCATGAATATTTATGCATTTTAATGTATGCCGCCAGGTCTTTGACTCGGCGGTTTTTTTATCGCATACTTTTACTCTACCGTTCTACAAAATATTTTTCCAAAAATCAGGATCTATATCATCATCACCGCTCCCACCGCAACCACGTTTTTACGATGCTGATTTTTGAAGTCAATCCGCCATATGTGTGTGCACATTACCGGACTGACTTGACAAACGTTTAAATAAAAAATATGCTGTTTATTAGATTGGGGTAAAAACATGGACATGGAAATGTGGGGAAGTATTCTGGCAAAAGCCAGCTCTTTAATAACAGCTGTTTTACTAGTTTTTTTGATTTTAAACCATAACCGCAGAAAAAATTCTCATCAAAAAAGGTCTAAGTAATAGACCTTTTTTAAAAATCAGCATCAATGTTAAATCTGTAAAACGGCACCGATTGCAACTGCATTTTTGCCTAGCTTGGAGATATAAACTCCGGTGTTCATTCCGCACTCCTTAAATCCATTTCGCATTTTTAAAGAAAACCCATTTCTGTCCGTAACTCCCCCGCCAAAGACAATGGTGCTCACTTTGTATTTTTTCACAATGGACACCAAATGTTCCGCCAAAAAACTGGCAAATTCCGCGGACATTACCGCTTTCGGCTTCCCGCGCATTTTTTGATATTCTTTCTCCCAATTTTCAGGATATTCGAATTGTTTTATTTTTTGGACTTTCCCGTTTTTTGCGAGTCCCCTGCCAATACCGGTTCCGAGCGTCACGGCTAATATATTACCGCGCCGTTTGCCCTGAGCTTGTCGAAGGGCCGAACGCGCAAAACATTGTGCATCGTTCCCAAGTTTCAACTTAGTAACCCGGTTACCAAGCAACTTTGCAAAATCAAAATTCCTTAAATATTTAATATTCGGACTTCTTACAATTTTCGTGCCGGAGATTATTCCGGCGGCTCCGATGCCAATCCCGCTGACTTGGCGGCTCGGCCGCCAAGTGCTTAATTTTAGGATTTCTTTTTTAAAATCAGAAAGACGCTTTGGCGTCTTAACTTGCCGAACCTTTAGGACTTTCTTTCCATCCCAAAAAACCGCCCTCATCTTTGACCCGCCGATGTCTATGCCGATTGTACCCATGGAATTATTATAACAAAAATCCGCACGTAATGCGGATTAAGGTCTACGCCTAAACAACTTATTTAAGTTACCCATCAAAATCCATGATAGCCACCAAAAGCCAAAGAAATACATTAGGCCAATTAATTTAGATAAAAAAACGAACAAAAGAAGCGATAACGCTATATGCAAAATAAGCCAATAAATAATTCCTCGTACTATCATTTGCCCTACCCATTCAGGTATCATAAACGCTCTCTATCTGAATACAAAAATAGCACTTATCTAAGATTTAAACAATTCTTTTGCCAAATCCCACATCTCCGGACGGCCGTTTTCTTTTTCGGCGTGCCACCATTCAACTCCCCACCAATATGCGCTTGGGAAGCCGCTCACTTTCGCGTAATCCGCTATCTCGGTAAACATTGCCGAATTCATGCCCTGCGGAGGCCACGGTTCGCTCTGAAGTTCGGCTATAAAAATATCCTTTCCTAAAATATCATGCGCCCATATTTTTTTGAGCTGAAAATATCCCGGCGGTATAAGCGTATATTTAATGTTCCCGAAAACTTTGTTATATACGTAGCGATACAGTGTTGTGCCGAACATATCGCCCTTAGCCGCCAAAAGCGGCCAGGCAAACCCAAGCTCACCCGAGTCCGTGAGAGCTATAGGTCTTCCGTCCAGCGACCTTACCAGAGCCATTTCCCTGGTCAAAAATCTCAAACCTGTCGGCCGGCATTCGCCGAAAGGAAATAGCGGTTCGTTTTCTACCTGCCACGCTTTAACAGCCGTGCTGTTTTTGTAGCGGAGAACCACAGCTTCAACATAACCGAATAATTCCTTTTCATAATTAACGGAGTCCGAATTCCACAAAGCTTTTGCCCAAGCCGGTTCATGACACTCCGGCCAGCGCGGAGTTTTCCTGCCCAGCGCAAGAATAACTTCGACTCCTCTTTTTTGCGCCTCATCAATTTGCCAGTCAAGACCGGCAAAATCAAACTCATTTTTTTTCGGCTCAATAATGTCCCAGTAAGCAATCAAGCGCAATTTTTTTGCGCCCAAATCATCCAAAATGTCCGTATACATTTTTTGCCAGCCGTCTCCTTCCAGTTCTTTGGCGAATTTTTGCGAAAATGTAACGCCCCATTCCATTTTGGTTACCGCCGGAAGACCCTGAACATAACCGACCAGACCAAGCCAGGCAATGCCCGCGATTATCAGGAGCATACCGAAAATTTTCCAAAAAAGTATCCTACTGGGCATTTTTTCTTTGAGCATGAATACCGCTGCAACAAAAATTATGGCGTATTTAAAACTCAAAACCGCCTCCACAAGGGCGGGATGCCCCAGAAAAATGGCATAATGTGTTGCAACCGCGGCGGAAGCCGCCCATCCGCGGTTGAGAAGATAGAGCACTTTGTTTTTGTGCTCCGTTTCTTTGGCAGACGCGAACACGCGCCTCCGCAAAGACGGTACGGAGGCCAGACACAAAGCCACCAGCGCGCCCCCAAGACTTATCCATATAAAAACCGTCAAAAACGGCCCCTGACTAAAAGCTATCTTTTTTAAAATATCCGACGCGCTGAAAAATATGGAGCTTAAAACCGCCAAAGAAAATACGCCGTAGCGCGCGCCGTGCTCTTCCGTCCGCAAAAAAACAAAAGTGCCGCATACCAATATAATGAGTCCCAGTGTATTGCCGAGCCCGATAGTATTTTGGAAAAATACCGATGTAACGAATAAAGTTAAGACCGGAGTAAAGCCTCCGACCATCTGTAAAAATCCTAGCGCGCTGTATTTATAAAGCGCGGTAAAGAATGTAAACAACGCGAATATAAAAATAACTCCGCCCAAAAGCGCTATTAAAATTGTCTTGAGCGGCAATGCAACAAATCCGAACGGTATCACAACCAAAACCAAAAGCCCCAAAATCCCGACCCAAAATGTATAGGCAACGGGGTCGGCCAATCCTTGTTTGCCGAGCAATTTTTTATCAAATATGGCCGAGGTACCGTTGATGAACGCGGCGATTAATGCCGCAAAAAGCCATGACATTTATTAATTATAGCAACAAAAAAAAGAAAACGCCTCTTTCACAGAAGCGTTCTTAGTTTTTCCCCGCTCACATATTCTACGGGTTCGCGTTTGTTGAGCCACTCGAACATATTTTGCATTAATAGATTAATTTCTCTAGACCTCAAGCCTAGACCTCTAAGACGCAATTCAATGGGCGTAGCAGATTTTACATATACTACTTCACGGAGTTTTCTTGCTGGAACACTTCCGTTAGCCATTTCCCCTATTGCAAGCAGTAAATGCGCCCTGATTTCAGGTCTTGTCGTTTTCATTATTTATACCTCCAACGAATTTTCTTTTACGATCTTAGCATAAGCCCAAGCGCTTTGTCGAATGCGACGTTCTAAGGTTTTATAATCCACATCAACTAAACCAAACCGCGGCCAGAAGCCGCTGGACCATTCAAAATTGTCCAAAAGCGACCAATATAAATATCCGCGGACATCAACGCCTTCGGAGATGGCTTTGTGCGTCCAACGCAAGTGTTCTTTTATAAATTTTTCGCGGTTAGCATCACTCGAATCCGCAATGCCATTTTCAGTTATGTAAATAGGCTTATTATATTTTTTTAAAGATTTTAAAACATGGTAAATGCCTGCAGGGCAAATCTCCCAGCCAACATCGCTGGTTACATTGTTTTCGTTTTGATTATACTTAAAACCTTTTAATCTGTTGTGATGGTAATAGTTGCAGCCGATGAAATCACAATGCTTCAATGTTTTCCTGAGAAACCAAAAATTCCAGAACGCGTTAGCAAATACTTTAAAAACTGTAGATATAAGTCCTTGCGACTCAAAGTAAATAGTATTATTTGCAAAACCTACCATTGCGCGTGGATTTTTATCGCGTATAGCAACATAAGCTGCATTGTGTCCCGCAACCAGATTTTTCAATACTATAATGGTTTTTAAGATACTTTTCTCTCCTGGTGGAAACTTGCCTTTCAGATATGCAAATATCGAATAAATATCGTCGGGTTCGTTCAAAGTTATCCAAAAATCAATATCCGGAAATTCCTTAACCATTCTTTCCGAAAATCTTTTAAAGTATTCCGGGGATTTTTTTGAAGCCCAGCCGCCCTTGTCCCGGAACCAAACAGGTATCGTCCAATGCCAGAGCGTCACAAACGGTTCAATCCCCCGTTCGCGAAGCGCGGCGATTACTTGGCGGTAATGCTCAATCTCTTTTTCATCCCACTTTCCTTCTTCGGGTTCCACACGCGACCATTCTATGGAGAAGCGATGCGCATTGTGGTTTAAACTTTTAGCAATATCAAAATCTTCGCGGAAGCGGTTATAGTGGTCGCAGGCACGTCCGGAAATATAGTTTTCAGGTGGATATTTTCCGTCGCTTTCTTTTGACAGCCGCTCGGCATTTTCTTTCTCCCACTCCGTCCAATCATTATGATTATTTCCTTCAACCTGATGCGAGCTTGTCGCCGCGCCCCAGAGAAACCCTTTTGGAAATTCTAATTTCATGTTTTCTATTATAACATCAAAACTCCGCTTAAAAGAGGGATTTTTATTTTTTTCCGCCAGCTCATATTGACAAAAGGCGTTAAACCGGCTATTATTTGATACAGAAAAATCCTTGAATTGTGGGGGCAAATGACCCAATTAAAAAAATCTTGCGTGATATTGCTCTTACGGCATTCTGTTTGCCAATTGTGAATATACTTATTCATGAAATCGGCCATTTTATTTTCTTCGCGCTCTCTGACCTTAATGACGCGGAATTCAATGTAGATGTTTTTTCGTGGCATTACAGCGAAACCATATCCGGCTATGGACTTGTATCGATAAATTATCTCGTAGCGCCGATAATTTTCATGGGCGGAGGACTTGCCGCGCTTATCGCATTTGTTCTCTATAAAAAATTGTCATTTTCCGGATATCCCATTTTAAAATTCACAATGTTATGGTCCGCTTTTATGCAAATTCTATATGCAAACGTAGAGGGAGCTGTGAACATAGGATGGCTGTCAAAAAACCATCATAACATTGATCTGAGCTTAGTTATTGCGCTGCCCATTGCTGTTATGTATTTCGTTATTGAACTACATGAACATAAACAAAAAAACAAAGCGCTTGAATCACAGGCGCTTTCCAAAGAGGCTTAAGCCTCTTTTTTCTTTATATTTTTTCTTCGCCACTCCTCGATATTTTTATGGTTTCCGGAGAGCAGGACTTTCGGAACGCGATATAATTTTTGTTTACCCTGAGCTTGCCGAATGGGCCATTTAAAAACCTCCGGGCGGGTATAAACTGGTACGCCGACGCCATAGCGTTTCTCTTCCAGAGATTCGTTTTTACCCAAAACGCCGGGGATGTGGCGGGCAACGGAATCTATCATTATCATTGCGGGCAGTTCCCCGCCCGTGAGAACGTAAGGGCCAACGGAGATAGCCATAAGCTTTAAGCCATACGCCTTAACGATTTGTTTAATGCGCTCATCCACTCCTTCATATCGCCCGCAGATGAAAATAATATGCTTATATTTTTTTGGAAAAGTTGCGGCCATTTTAGCATCAAATTGCTTGCCTCCGGCATCAAGCGATACCACCAACTTGGCGGCTCGGCCGCCAAGTGACTTGGTAACCGGGTTACCAAGTGCAGCTTCTAGCGCTTTCACCAGCGGTTCTACGCCAATAACCATCCCCGGTCCTCCGCCGAACGGGCGGTTATCTATCTGCCGCCGCGGCGGAAATTTATCATTCGCCCTTTCCGGGTCTATTTTGGCAAAATCACGCAGATTCCAGATTTTAATTTCTATAAATTTTTTCTCCCGCGCACGCCTCAAAATAGACTCATTAAAATAAGCCTCAAAAGGTTCGGGGAAGATGGTGATGATGTCGAAATGCATTGACAAAGCATATCAAGTTTGTTACCTTTTTACCAGATTGGGGGGATAAATATGAGCTATCGTTATCTGGATTTGAAGACCGATGACTATAATCGACACCTTATCAACAACCTTGAAAGTTTTAAGGAAGCCATTGAAGCTTTGAAAAATAATAAGGTAGTGCTGGCTCATGGCTATTGCGCAAGATGGTGCAAACAAATAACTTATTATGTACGCGATTATTCTCATTATGATTCTTGCTTCCATTCGCATATTTGCTCAGGATGCGGCTCGCGCTTTTTTTTGAACGGATTTAAAGGTTACATCGCCATGGGAGACATAGACGATACAACACTGGGACAGTGCGTGAAGTATGAAATCAGACGCCTAAACGCCATTCCTATTCAAAAAAAGATATTAAGAGATGTTCTTAATCAGGCGATTTCGGAGAGAACCAATACAATCTCTAAATTAATTCGGGAACAAGATGAGTTCTCGAATCTAAGAACACAGCTCATGCAAATCTAAAAAAACTATTGCATAACGAATTACGGGCAGGAATTAATCCTGCTTTTTCTTTTTCATAAAAAACAATAACCCTCGCAAGAGGGTTATTGTTTTCGTAAAGTTGCGAATTAAAGCTTCAAATCGTCCATATCGTTGACAATGGGCAATCCACTTATTTTGTGACCGTTACCGACGCTATTGCTGTGTTTGCCGTAGGAGCTTTATCGGCTGCTGAAACGGTTATTATATGTGAACCAGAAACAACTTTGCCGGCGCTCCATGAATAACTGCACGACGCAACATTTAGGCAGGTTTTAATTACGCCGCCATCTATCGCTATTGCAATACTGGCAATGCCGCTTAAATCTGACGCAGAGGCGCTAATGGTTATTTTACTTTTCGGCAAAACGGATCCGTCTGCGGGCGAAGTTATGGTAACGACTGGCGGAGTCGTATCATTTGATACATTGACATTGATTTGCAGAGTTGCGCTGGTAGACCCGCCTTTGCCGTCAGAAACAGTAATATCAAAACTATTTAGTCCTATATTCCCCGCGCCGGGCGTCCCGCTCATTGCACCGTTTGAGCCAACAATTAACCAAGTCGGACCGCCCATTTTCCAAAACGTTAAAGGATCATTATCTGGATCTATAGCAGTGCCCGCTAAAGTTGCCGAGTAAAACATGCCTTGATTTGCGCTCGGCCCAACAACCGGATTAGTTGTAAAGGTTGGAGAATTATTAACTGAAATTATCATTGTTGGACGAAACTCCGCTGTAATGGGGGCCGTAAGGTTGCCTGTTTGCGCATTGTCTCTTTTATCAACTATTCCGGTCGGTTGCCCGGCATAATTGATGCTGGGATTTGAATAATTTAATACGCGCGGACAACTGGACGGACAGGCATATGACATAATAGTTCTGAATGATCCATCCACATAATGTCCAAAAGACCACGGATAAGAAGCTTGGGATGGTGTTGCGTCTGAATTTTCCGGATTGTGTTCCATACCCAAATTATGGCCGTGTTCGTGCGCTAAGGTTTGATTAGGTAAGCAACCTACTGCCGTAACCTGAAAAGCATAAGGCGCAAAACCTGGCCCGGGGTTTCTATCGACATAGCCCACACCACAATAACCGCCACCATCCACAGTAATTAGCGAAACCATATCGGCGCCATATGTATTGCGAAGGTCAGCCACGTAGGCGTTCGATCTAACCCAACTAAGGTCAGTTATTATATCTCCGGAATCATTATATGCAACTTCTTCAGTGTGAACCAAATTAAAACTCACAATCATATTGCTATTGATGAAGGCACTATTAGTTCGGTCAACCGCAGCTTGGATTGCGGCTTGGATTAATTCTGTCCCGCCTCCGGCAACGCGCGCCTGAGGAGTATATACGGACATAAGATCGATTATATATATTGTGGCATCAGCGGCAGCAGTCACGGTGCCGTCAGACGTGCTTGCCGGCGGAACCATTTCTTTGCCTCTGGTTTTTTGATCATGTCCCCATTCCGGATCAAAGCTTGAAAAATTAATCTTCTCAATTATTGAGCGGCCGTCGGCGGAAGGATAAATCGCATATACATCCTTGCCGTTCTCAACATTACCAAACAGAAAGCCGTGGCTCATCGTCAAAGTGACTTTGTAGCTTGGATTGTTTTGCGCCATTCCGCGCCAAACCAAACTTTGCGCATCGCGCGTTTGGTATTGTTCCTCAACGGCAAAAAATTCTGATCCATCCGGAAGATCAATAATCAAGCGCCTTGGATCGCTTGCCAGCAATTCTTTGTCTGCATCGCCTACAGCTGCGCTAAATGCATGCTTACTCGCTTGAGCAGGCAATAATTTCTGGCGAAATAAGTGAGAATATTGTTCCGATTGTGATGCTTGAGCCTGATCCGCTCCAAATCCTATATTTTTACCGCCGATAAATAGTAATCCGACGACGAGCACAAACACAAAGCTAATAACCAACCAGACCTGCCAAGACGGACCCCGACCTAAATTTGTATTTTGTTGTTTATTCATTTCACAATAATAAATCACTGTGCATAAATAAGAAAGATGCGTTGTGGATAAAAACAAAATCCCCGTAAACGGGGATTTTGTTTTTGACTACTTTAGAAATTAAAGCTTCAAATCGTCCATGTCGTCGGATGGGGCGCTTCCGCGCTCGCGAGGGACATGCGTACTGCCTTCCGGCTCTTCGATCTTTAAGTTCACGCGGGCGTGATTTTTCATCCCGACTACGCGAAGCAAAGTTCTCAAAGCTTTGGCGGTGTTTCCTTGCCTTCCGATGAGCTTGCCAACGTCTTCTTTGTCGGTTTGCACCGAGAGAAGAACTCCCATCTCATCAACTTTTCTGGAAGTTTTAACGGCATCCGGATTGTCAACCAGAGCCTTTACAACATAGTCCAAAAAGTCTTGGTCAGAATTTGCAGATGATGCAGTTGTTCTTGCCATTTGTATTTATGCTTTCGCCTTTAATACCGAATTTCGACCTTTCCGTATCACAGTCTATTATACTCCTCCTGCTGATTTTGTCAATCCGGCAGTTTGCAAGACAGGCTTATGCCTTAACAGGTTCTGCTTTTGGCTTGCCCCTAACGACGTTTATTTTGGGTCCATCTATCAACTTAGCTCCCACAAGCAGATTGTGCGCCGTGTCGGAAACCTGCGCTCCCTTTCCTATCCATTCTTTTATTTTCTCGTTCTTTAGCTGGAGTTTTTTTGTCTTCGGATTGTAAGAGCCCAAAATCTCCAAAAAGGCGCCGCTTTTTGCCGAGCGCTTTGACTCCATAATAACAAGCCTGAAACTCGGGTCATTCGCCCTTCCGACCCGCTGTAAACGGATAATTAACATATTGAAAATAAGATATCATGGTTTTATTCCCGATGCAAGGCATCGTGGATCCGCGACTTCTTTATTTTATTTTTCATAGTGCGTCGGGACACAAATAAAAAAGCTAGTCAACGCATGACTAGCTTTGGGATTTTGCCGTCTTTTGGACGATATCCGCAAGCAATAAGTGATAGCCACCCTGAATAATTCTGGATATAGAATACAAGAGCGGTAAATAAAAATTTTCCTTTTCGCCTATTGCAACAAGCGTCCGCAAAGATTCATATCCCTCTACGGTATATTTAGATAAATACTCGTGGATCTTATCCATTTTCGGATATCCGGAAAGAAATTTGCCGAACGCAACATTGCGCGATTCCCAGGCAATTTCACCCTGGCATGTGCCGTAAAAATCTCCTCTCACGGCTGGCGAACTCCATGTTTTGGGATTGGCGCCGATGTTATCCAAAAATACTCTCATTTCATTGTGCGCGAGTCCTAAATAAGCCGAGGAAAGCACGGAATAATATTTCTTTTCTTCTTCGTTTTGCGCAAGTCCGGCGAGTCCTGTTAAGACCCCATATCCGAATGCATATGCGTTCTTAAGCGCACCTGCAATGCTCACTCCGCGGATATCGGTAGTCCCCACAATGCCCAAATGAGTGCCTCTAAAGAGAGCCCTCACTTTTTTTATCGCGTTTAGGTCGCGGCTTGCGGCGGACGCGGCAAAATATTTTTTTGTAAGATGGGCCGACGCAAGCTCTTTGGCCGGCGTATATCCGGAAAGAACTGCAAAATTGCGCCTTCCCGCAAGCATAAGACTGTTCTTTATCTTAATTCCCCACGTCATTCCGCTTTCTCCCGCAAATCCTTTTGAGAGCAATATCAGCGTACACTTGGGGTGCCTAGTTACATACGGCTCAATCTCGGAATATGCTTTTTCCAAAAACTTGGTCGGTACCGCCAAAATTATCGCGTCCGTTTTTTCGGCCGGGGCAAACACGTCCGTGAATCGGATATTTTTCGGAAGCTCCGCGTCCTTCAAATAAAGATAATTGCACCTCTGGGCACCGTATTTCAGATTAAAATGGAGGTCCTTTTGTGCCTGATTGAACGGCTGTATAAGTGCCGTTACGTCGTGTCCGGCCTCTGCAAGCATAATGGACACAGAGGTATTAAATGTACAGAAATCAAAGGCAAATATTTTCACTTGTGTTTTTCAATGCTGACAAAAATATAGCACAAAAAAAAGCCCCGACAAGGCCGGGGTTTTAAGATTAACTTCTTTTTCGGAGCTCTTCTAAAAGCTTTTCGAACGAATTTTTTCTGATTATTGTGTCAAATTGCGAGCGGAGATTCTGGACAAGGCTGATGTTTGCGACTACTACGTCATATGCTTTCCAATGTCCGCCTACCAGATGAAGCTTGAACGTGACCTTGGTATCTTCAGGAGACGACTCTACGACCACGTCTACTTCAGCGAATTCCGCGTCGAGCCGCTCTTTTAAATAACGAATTCCTACGCTTTCCACAAATTCAACCGTCTCAAAAACCATTTTTCCGTGCAGGGCCTCAACATATTGCGAACATGCTTTGACATATTCAATGCGTTCGGCGTCGGTTCTGGTTCTCCAGTGTCTTCCCAGGGACCGCTTGCACATATCTTCCATATCCATGCGGTTTAAGAGTAATTCCCGGATCTTGTTTTGCCTTTCGATTCTTTTTGCGTCTCCTTGTAAAGACGGGTCGCTCACGATCTTTTTAAGCTCTTCAACGGTGTCTTTTATTTCCGCAAGCGGAGAAGGAACGTCAGCGCCTTCCGCGCAAGTCCATGCCAGAAAAAAATAAAAACCGCCAAGAAACAAAATTATAATTATCCGCTCTGTCAAAGAAGTTCGGCGCATATCGCTCTGAAAGTCTGCCTTTGAGTTTAGCGCAGATATTTCCTCTTGTTAAGTGTATGGCCCTCAAGCGTTTCGGCGTAATAGGTTTTGCCGTCTTTTCCGGTCAGATAATAAAAATATTTTGAAGTCGTAGGGTTTAACGCGGCGTTGATGGTGCTAAGCCCGGGGTTTGAAATAGGCGTCGGCGGGAGGCCGCGGTATAGGTAAGTATTGTACGGCGAATCGTATTTCAGGTCGCCATCGGTAAGTTCCGCTGAAGTTTTGCCTAAAACATAAGTTAAAGCTGCGTCCACATTGAGCCCCATTCCTCTATCTATTCTTTTCCACAAAATGCCGGCAACTATCTTCATATCTTCCTCACCCCGCACTTCTTCTTCCAAAATAGAGGCCATTGTAATGATATTTTTGAGGGTTTGTTTTTGCGCGGCAATCTCATCTAAAATATCCCGCGTGAGTTTTTTGTTAAAATTTTCCTTCATTTTGGAAATAACATCCGCAGGCTTTGCGTCTTTATAAAATCTGTATGTGTCGGGAAAAAGGAACCCCTCTTCGCGCCCCGCCTCCGCGACAAAAACGCTTCCGGCAAACAAGCCTTTTTTTTCCAGCAAATCCCCTATTTGGCGGGCATTTAAGCCTTCAGGGATGGTAATTGTTATCTCATTGGACTCTTTAACTTCCCTTTCGCGGTTTTTCACAAAATCCGGAAGTCCGGCAAAAACATAAATGATCAAAAAAAGCGCAGCGAGTACCGCTATAGCCCGTAAAATATTTTTTTTCATATTCGTGCCCTGTTCCATTTGTAATTTAATAATACAGATTTTCAAACAAAATAAAAAGCCTGCCATTCTATCAGGCAGGCCCTTATTTAAAATAGGGCTTCATTCGTTCCACGGTCTCGGACCACAACTTTTTATCAAGCTCCGGGTCCATATTGCGCCAATTCGCGCGCTCGGGGCGGCCCAGGGCGTCAGCGACAATTATCCGAAGATATTGAAGCGGCGCCGGAGGATCCCAGATTATGTCCGTAACGTGGAGCGAATCTCGCCAAAGTAAATATGGTTTTTGAATCAGAGAATAATTTCTTGCCAACGATTCGAAACTATAATACTCCGACGTCATGCAGTTTGGAAAGTCGCTCTTAATCTTTTTAAAGAGCTCCAGATATTGCGGAATCATATGAATATGAGCGTGTTTTATCGTTTGTCCTACAATACCATGCTCAAAAACAACGCTTCGCTCTTTATACTCTTGGTACAAAATCCCGGTAATCTGATAAATCAAAATTTCCATTGCGCCGGCTTCGTCCTCTGTCATCGCGCCAATGCACTCAACGTGTTTTTTGGGCACCAAAAGCAGATATCCGCCGTCGGTGATCTGCCCCAGAGTCGCGATTATCCAAAAATCTTTTGTTTCTCCAATCAGGCGCTCATCGAGCTTTCCGTAATTATGCCAATTTGCCGTATCGCAAAAAACGCAATTTTCCATTATTTTATTTTTATCTTTTCGTAGATTAGCATATCAATAAAAAAAGAACAAGCCCGCGCGTTATGCGGGGCTTGGCATGTTTCCTTAGATTTTATCGATGCGGTGCATTGCCGAGATACTGACATGCTTATGGGATAACTTTTTTTGAGGCATAGCTGACGTAAAACCATTAACAATAAAGAGTTTCTTTTGTTTCTTGCCGATTTTCTTGTTTTTGCTGGCCATTTTAATACTCTCCCTCTGCCTAGCAATATAACAGATATAACTTAATATGTCAATCAAAAGAAAAAGCCCGCGCGTTATGCGGGGGCTTTTGATAATCATGGCTAATATCGCCATGGAAGCTTGGCTTCTTTATTAATTTCCTTGCACAAATCAAGCACGTCATCTGTCATGATCTTGTCGGCAAAACAAATCTTCTCATCTGCAGGATGCATCCTGTTGTCAAACTCAACTTCGCTGTAGAGCAGACGGTCATCTTCGTTTTTAACGACGAGCACATTCGCAGTGCCCTGGTCTACTACCTTGTCCAAATGGCTTTCAAAGCGCGTATCTTTGACCTGAGCTCCTGTCATGACGCCCAAGGCAGTACGTCCGAACTTTGA
>Ga0155691_105_pt1 | contig 18974 bp, 20 predicted proteins | sample RifCSPlowO2_01_FD_107348 | JGI IMG/M metagenome (GOLD analysis project Ga0155691, IMG submission 107348) | Candidatus Giovannonibacteria bacterium RIFCSPLOWO2_01_FULL_45_34 | reverse complement strand
GTTTTTGTAAGAGAAGAAAGGTTGAAAGAAATTTTACTTTCTGTGCCGGAGGCATTTTCTTATTTCTGGAGACCGGAACTTGATGTTAAAAAACACGTAAAACTGGATAAAAAACAAAAAAAAGCATGGGGTAAAATTTATAATGCCGGAGGATTGCCGACGGATTTATATGAGATTTCAACGGTCATATGCAGGGCGAGCGGCTATTCCAAGCGTGCCACAAAAAGGTTTTTAAAATAATTACTCAAAATGCAGGGGCTCCATCCGGAGCTCTTTTATTTTTGTCTCAAGCAGAGGATATTTTCCCAAAATTTTTTGCTCAATTATTTCGCGCGCTTCAAAGCGTGCGGCTTCCACCATTTTCAAATTTTTTAACGCTTCCATGCCGATGTCGGAGAGACCGGATTGTTTGCGCCCTGAAAGTTCACCCGCACCCCTGAATTCCAAATCGTATTCCGCAAGCTCAAATCCGGTTTTGGCTTCCGTGAGCGCTTTTAAGCGCCTGAAAATGTCCGCGGAGTATGACGACGGCAAAACAAAGCAATGCGATTTTTTCTCGCCCCTGCCCACGCGCCCTCGGAATTGGTGAAGCTGCGCCAGACCGAAGCGCTCCGCGCCCTCTATCATCATTATTGTCGCGTTTGGGACATCCACCCCAACTTCAACTACGGACGTAGAAACTAATACTTGGATTTTATTTTCACGGAAGACGCGCATTGTTTCATCTTTTTCTTTCGGCGTAAGCTTGCCGTGCATCAGCGCTATTTCAAATTCAGGAAATATTTTTTCGTTCAGTTTTTTGTATTCTTCTTTTACCGATTTCATCTCGGCTTGCATAAAGCCCTCGGACGATGGCTCCGCAGGCTCTATCCGAGGACAGATAACGAATGCCTGCTCGCCTTGATTCAATTTTTGTCTGATAAATTCATATGCCAAGTTTCTGTCTTTCGGGGGCACTATTTTTGTATCAATAGGCACTCTTCCCAGCGGCATTTCGCTGATAACCGAAAGGTCGAGGTCCGCGTAGATTGTGAGCGCCAGCGTGCGCGGAATGGGGGTCGCGGTCATTGAAAGGAAATGCGGCATTGGCATGCCCGATTCCTTGTGCGAAAGTTTTCCGCGCTGGGACACTCCGAATCTGTGCTGTTCATCTACCATCGCCAAAGCCAGGTTTTTGAATTCCACCTTTTTTTCGATTAAAGAATGCGTTCCTATCAAAATCGGAAATTCGCCTTCACGGACCCATTTTAAGAGCTGTGAGCGGGAAACATGCGTTGATTTTTCCCTTGCTATTTTTGACGGAAATTTTTCTGAAAAGCCCGAAGTAAGAAGGCCTACTTTGATGTTTGCTTTTCCCAGTACTTTTGAAAAAGTTTCAAAATGTTGGCGCGCCAAAATTTCGGTTGGGGCCATATACGCCGCCTGCATCCCGTTTTTTGCCACGATATAGGCGGCGCACGCGGCAACGGCGGTTTTACCAGAACCCACATCGCCCTCCAGAAGCCTGTTCATCGGGTGGCCAGATTTGAGGTCAGACAATATGTCTTCTATGGATTTTTTTTGCGCGTCCGTAAGGCCGAAAGGCAGAAGTTTTATAAATTCATCCCTTAGTGCTTCAATATTGGAAAGTTTTATTCCCGCGGTTTTTTTTATCTCTTCTTTTTGCGAAGCGCGCATTAATTGCATCAGAAACACCCCTTCAAAAGCAAATCTTTTTTTTGCGGCGCTTGAGTGTTCTTCTGTTTTCGGAATATGCGCCCAGCGGAGCGCCGTTTGCAGAGTCGGGAGATGATATTTTTCTATTATTTTTTCCGGCAAAAATTCATCCGCTTTTACGAGCGCGAGGACTTTGACAACCGCTTTTGATATCCAAAGCGACGATAGACCCGCGGTTGAAGGATAAAGAGGCTGGAGCCTTGAGGAATCTTCTTTGGTAAATTCGGGTACAACACTGCAGGCAACTCGCTCATAGAGCGGGTTTGCTATATAATATCCGTCTTTACGAGATGCAACTGTCCCCGAAAATATCGCGCATGAGCCGGCTGGCAGCATTCGCGCGATATAAGGCTGCCTGAACCAGACCATTTTGATGCGCCCCGTTGGATCTTCCACCGTGGCGTAGGCGATATTCATTTTTTTCTTCCATGTTTTCTCAAAGTCTATTTTTTGGACTCTGCCCCATATGCGGACTTTTTCTCCTGTTATAACTTCCGCTATTTTTTTTAAATCGGCAGGATTTTCATAGCGGTACGGGAAATGCCCGAGTAAATCTTCGGCGGTTTTTAAACCTAAATTTTTCAGCCCGGACTTTTGCTTCGGCGATAATTGCCTGAAAATTTGCTCGAGTGGAGTACTTAGGTCCATATTGCAAATCTTACTGGATTTGTTAGATTTGAGCCAGATTTGAAGGGAAGGATCGATATATTATGGCTGAAAAAGAAACTCTGGAAGCGAGAGTTTCCAGACTGGAAAAAAGACATAGGGACGATGTGAGTGCGCGGGCTGAATCAGTTCAGGTATCAAACTGTGGTGCCTGTGAATTTTTCGGATCGTTCGCCTCATTCGTGCTGAATAAACTGGAATCGTGCGTAGTTTTGGGCGAGACAAGTGTCTCCGTGCGATATGAGGAATCTTACCGGTTCGGTTCGATAGTTTTTACGCTCGCAGACTGGGACCATGCCGTTAAGTTTTTGGAAGAGATCGGCCTTGCGACACGCAAATACAGGAATTCCGAAGCAATAGTGTCTTTGAAAAACAGTTAAACATAAAAAACGTCCGCGGCTCATCTGGACGTTTTTATTTTCTAAATTAGTCCCCCGCAATTTCAAGTATTGCGTCAAGTGCGGACGGCAATTTTTTAATGCCCGCGTCATCGTCGAAATGTCCCATATTGTGTTCCACGATTGTCTTTGCGCCTAATTTTTTTTCAAATAATTCTTTGTCTCCCAAATCAACGTCCGGGTCATTGTCCGAAAAAACAGCGGTTATTTTATTCGCATTCAGTCTTATTTTTTCGTAATTCATCGGTGTTTCAAGCCAGGGCTTTGCAATTTCTTTTTCTTCGTTGGTAGTAAGATGTAATAATCTAAAAAATCCCGCGATGCAGACAACTCCGCCAACGGGTTTTTTGAGTCCTTCAATATAGCGCAATATAGTTTGGCATCCGATGCTGTGCCCGACGAAATACGTATTTACATCTGGTTTTCCGGCAACGGTTGAAAGATGTCTGACCCAATCCTCGATTTTCGGATTTTCGGGGTCGGGCATTGACGGAACAGTGACGTCAAAACCATTTTTTGAAAGCTCGTTTTTCAGCCACGGAAACCAACAGTTTTGCGGCGAGCCGTCCCAGCCGTGGATTATGAAAACCTTTTTTTGCATGGTGCGCCCACGAGGAATCGGACCTCGATATCAAGCTCCGCAAGCTTGCATTCTATCCATTGAACTATGGGCGCTAAAAACTTATTAAAACTTAGCAAAATGGGCGACGCTGTCAATTAGCGATTCTTTTTGCTCCGCTTTTGGGATATATTTCTTAACGATATTTTCTATCTGTTCCGGGTCCGCCCCGCCTAAAGGCATTTTGATATACGGCATCATGCTTTTTTTTGACACCACGGAAAGCTCTTCCTGAATCGGTGGTTTGTAGAATATCCAGAACGATTTGAGTTCAGACCACGGATATATTTTTATCCCGTCCGAGCTAGGATTTTTTACCAAAATTCCTTTTTCGGTGATGGTAAATGTAAATGTCCTCGGCGGGCGCAGTGCGTAAAGGATTACGGTGAACCACCCGACCAGCACTAAAATTCCGAAAAGGAAAGAGCCCTGCCATAGAGCAATCCCTAAGAGAATTATGGCCACAAGCCCCACCCACCAATACCAGTCGGTGCCGCGCTGATGCTGGAAGTATTCAGGAGCTTCCCACGAAAAGATCTCTTTGCCTATCATATAATCCTGCTGCCGGTCCATGATATTTTTTTGTTGGTCCATATACCGATATTATACTCCACGCGTGACAAAAATGAAAATGTTCATTAATATAAAGATATCATGTTGAGGGATATGGCGGATATTTTGGTGGTGGCCGTGCTTATCTACGCGGTAATTTTGCTTTTGAAAAAAACTCATTCGCTTTTTTTGTTCAACGGCATCGGCGTTCTGGTTTTGATATATATTGCCGCGCGCTATTTTAACCTGTATCTTACAAGCTATCTTTTCAGCTTCTTTTTCGGTTTTTTCGTGATAATTTTTATAGTTGTTTTTCAGCGCGAGTTGAGAAGGTTTTTTGAATGGCTGTCGCTGTGGCGCAGATTTTCTTATTCAAAGCGCGAGCTGATACCGGAGACCGTGTCGCTTCAGGTAATAGACGCGGTGGAACGGCTGGCTTTGTCAAAAACCGGCGCGCTGATAGTTTTTCAGGGCGAGGAGCCGCTGGACAATGTCACCGGAGGAGGAATTGCTTTGGGAGGCAGGGTTTCGGTGCCCCTGCTTTTGAGTATTTTTGATACCTCGTCTCCGGGTCATGACGGCGCAGTATTCATACAAGGGGATCGCGTGCGCGCGTTCGGAGCACATCTGCCGCTCGCGCATCATGGAATTAAAAATTTCGGCACGCGCCACCGCGCTGCTCTTGGACTTTCCGAACGGACTGACGCCTTCATTATAATAGTCTCCGAGGAGAAAGGGACGATTTCCGTCGCTGAGGACGGAGAAGTAAAGCTTATAACCGATATTGATGAGCTGACCGCACGGCTCCATGATTTTTTGCGGACGCATTTGCTTGAAGACGGCGCAGAATCCAAGAGATGGACTCCCTTTGTGAATTGGAAGGAAAAAGCTGTGGCGCTCTGCGCGTCCGGATTTTTATGGTACGCGTTTGTTGTCCAGCTTGGCGCCGGAACTATTACGCGGATTTATGATATACCGATTGAATTCCGTTCATTGCCCGGGTACACAATAGAAAATGCGAATTTCAACGAGGTCAGCGTTTCTCTGTCGGGACAGAATCAGGATTTCAGTTTCTTAAACGAGGAGCGCCTCAAAGTCAGTATTGACCTTTCGGACAAGGCGGATGGCAGGCAAAAATACGATATAATCAACAACGATATCATCAATGTTCCCGGCTCTCTTTCTATAATTAAAATCTCCCCTCGAACTTTGCAATTTACCATAATAAAATCCCCGCCGGAGCAGTAAGAATTTTTTTGGCGGTGTATTCTACAAATAGCTCGAACGGAATTCTGTCCTCGTCCGCGATTGCTTTGCAATCGGGACTCGGAATGGGCGGGCGGGCAAAATGAAAGACGAAGCCGAGAGCATTAACAATTTCAAGTTTTTAATTGAGTTAAGTACAACTCAATTCAGTGAATTCTTTTTCTTTCCGACCTACCAATTTATCAATTCTTGCCTATGGTACTCTATCGCAAAATAAACTTGTCAGCAAATATATAGCAAATATCTATTTTGTATTGTTCTCGCAATTTGTTGGATTGCTTGAACCTCAAAAAGCTGCGCGATATAGAATTAAATAATTGTAAGAAATCTGCATAATTATCGGAAAAATAATTGCAAGAAAGTAGAAGAGACGTTTTCTAGCTAGATTATTATATGCTTTACGGAGGAAGAACGCCATAATAATTGTACCTGCGATGAGAGGTAAAAATCTAGCAAGATTTAATCCTGTAAATTGAGACTGGAAGAGTGTTGTTCCTATATCAAAAATAAAGCCAGCAATCAAGGCAGAAAGAGTAACCCGAGTAAATTTAACAGAAAGAAAAGAAGATAAAAACTTAGCCCCATTAAATAGCAAGGAATCTAAAATCATGAATAATTGTCCGGGTAGCGTATAGAAAAAGAAAAGAGCTCCGAATCCCTGCGGCAAATAGACTGGGAGGATTTGTGTGCCGATATACCATGCTGTGAATAATTCTAGGACGAGAATGGTCACAGACATAGCCACCACTTTAAATAGGTCGTTTACAGTGAAGACTTCGTTTAATATTCTCATGGTTTTTATCTTATTTAGTTAATATCTTTGCCGCCGTTATTTTAACCACTAGTGTAAACTATATTCTTATGAAAAAAATTCTTTTGCCCTTCCAAATATGGTTCGAGCCGATTTGTTTTCAGGTTCTTTGGCAGTTTGGAATGCTCTCGGCTTCGCCTTTCATTTCTCCCGCCCGCTCAAATCCGCGCAAAGCACTGATATTAAGTATAGCGCATTTGCCGTTTGAAATTAAAATAGCGCGCAAGAGACGCAAAATTTTAATTGGCGGAGGATGGGGTGAGATTCGAACTCACGAGAGGATTGTTCCTCTGACGGTTTTTCCCGATTTTGTTTACAAAACCGAGGATCCGCGCCAACCTTATTTTATACTCTGGAACAAACCGGAAGCGGGAGGATTCGAACCTCCGATGCGGTTGCCCGCATGCCAGTTTTCAAGACTGGTGCCTTCAACCACTCAGCCACGCTTCCGGCTTGTTCCCGAATTTGGATTTTAATGTATTGGCGGGACAAGACCGTTGCCTTCAACCACTCAGCCACCCCTCCAAACTTATTTATTTTGTAAAGAATTTTTCAATCTGTCCAACAGGTGCTTTTTCTTAGTATAGTCCTTTTTCAATATTTTGTGATATTAGCATATATTTCCGGCATTTCCTACTTTTTGTATTGTGCTATAATGGATTTATTATAAATTAATTTAACTAAATATGGGGTTTTTTAGTTCCAGCAAACCGCAGGTTACGCATACGGAGTTCCAAAAGGTCAAACGGGAACTGCATTCAAAGGGTTGGTCCGAGCATGACTTAGATACGCTTGAAAAACAGGCCAGCGGCCATTTGCACGAAGAAGGGTGGAATAAAGGCATTGATCGGAAAGAATTGGAAAAGATGGTCAAGGGCTTGGATAAGAAGACTTACGATTACGGCGTATCGCACAAACAGGTAAAAGAAGCGGGTGAAGCATTAAAAAAGCGTCTCTAAGCATGCCTGCCGGTAGGCAGGGCGCTTTTTTATTTGGCGAGTTTTCTTAAGTTCCGCGCTTCTTCGGGATTAATCTGGTCTTTGGTGTCCATTTGGAGGGGGCGGACGACTTTGTTCAGGTATTCTTTTTTCGACATGCCTGTCTGGGTGTGTATGACTTTTTTTGCGCGCTCGAGCACCAGCCTTTCTTCCTGCGGAGTAATATCGCGGACGCGGCGGAGCGATTTTTGAAAATCACTCATCTTTTTTATGTGCTCATCACCGTCTTTAAAAAGCGACTTAACCATAAATTAATTATAGCGTATTAAATATTTTCCGCCAGAACATTGAGTTCCAGTTCCAGATTTTTTGAAAGCTTTCCCTGAAGTTCAGGCGAGAGGTCCCTGAAGATTCTCTGCCAAAATTTAAGCTCCCGTGAGTCTTCGCCGCGCGTGACGAGCTGGGGAATAATATATTCAAATGTTTCTTTGTCGTTCATATGTGCTGTTTATCCAGAAAATCCGCCATGCATTCCAGAATATGGGCTATTTCAGGGTGTTTTTCTTTTAGTTTTTGAGCTCCTTGCTGTACGGTTTCAAGCTTCAGTCCGGCTTTCATTACCGTTTCTATCGCGGTTATTTTTGCCGCGTGTTCTTCATCGGGCAGGTCTATTAATTGAAAAGCGAACGCGGCGGAACTGCCCAAGGACAGCATTGTGTATTCAAATTTCTCTTTGTTGGTCAGGGCTCTACCGTCGGCGGTTTTTCCGGAGACAAGCTCGGGAGCCAGCTTTAACGCGTCGTCCACCGGCGTATAATCCACGCCCGCTTCTTTGGCTTTGGCGCGGATAAAGATTTTCAATATTTCCAGCCGCGCAAAACGCGCTTTATCCATGATGATACCGTGCTGTTTTTTGGAATCTTTCGGGGCCGAATAATGTTCAAAAATGTGTTGCATAAGAATTTAACTTATATGGTATATTATAACTTATGACTGATACTATCAACAAACTGACCATCGCCGCCGGCATCATGATTTTGGCTGCCTCGGTAATGTTCTTATATTGGCAATTTTATCTTGCGCCGAAGCCCGTTATCCCGCCCATCCAGCCGCCCGTGGTGTATTTTCCTTCCAGTTTTGCTTATGCCAGTTTGGGGGAAAATATTTATAAAAGAAGCAGGAATCCGATTGTGAATAAAGTTCCCGACGCGCCCGCCCCGAATGTAAACCCCATAGACGGAGCTTATAAGAATCCTTTTGATTAATATGAAAAAGATTTTTATTGTTTTCGCAATACTGCTGGTATCAGTTATCCTTGTCCGGGCCGAGGGAATAGATTTTCCCGTTTCCGAGCTTGGCAATTGCGCCGATAAAGCGGCTTGTAAAGCTTACTGCGATGAAACTGCCAATATGGACGCCTGCATTAAATTCGCACAATCTCGAGGACTGATGAACAAAAGCGAGGCGGAGCAAGCCCGCAATTACCATGCCAGAATTGCTTCAAACGAAGGGCCCGGAGGATGCGGCGGCCTGAAGGAATGCAGGGAATTTTGCAGTAAAACCGCTAATCTGGAAACCTGCATAGCTTTTGCAAAAGAGCAGGGAATAAAAGACGGCAATGTTGATGAGGGCGAAAAAATTCTCAAATTCCTGAAAGCGGGCGGGTCTTTGCCCGGAGGGTGCGATTCCAAAGATAATTGCCGGGATTATTGCGGTGATTTTGCGCACGCCGAAGAATGCGCCGCATTCAATAAGAAAGCAGGAATCATCCTGCCGGATAACGAAGTGTTTATAGAAGCCGTAAAAAACGGCGGACCGGGCGGATGCCGGAACAAAAATGAGTGCGAGAATTATTGCGGTGACGCAGCGCACCGCCAGGAATGTCTGGATTTTGCCGTTAGGGCGGGAATATTGAGCGATTCGGAAGCAAATAATATAAAAATTTCCGGCGCAACCGGGCCGGGAGGATGCACTTCGGACGCGTCCTGCAAAATGTATTGCGATTATCCTGCGCATCGCGACGAATGTTATAAATTTGCCGAAGAACACGGGTATCTGACGGAAGCCGAAACCAACACAACAAAAAACGGCATCGTGAGTATCCGCGCCGGCCTTGAACAGGCGCCCGCGGAAGTCCGCGCATGCTTAAAATCCACTTTGGGAGAGAATATTATCGGACAAATCCAATCCGGCAATTTGGTCCCCGGGCCCGGCATAGGCGTTCAGATAAAAAATTGTTTTGAAAAATTCGGAAAGAACGGCAGACCGGCTGAAATTTTGAAAAGCGCTCCAAGCGCCGTAAATACTTGCCTGGCAAACAAGCTTGGGGCAGATTTTAATAATTTGAAAGCAGGCACTTCGCAAGTGACGCCGGAAATGGCGGATATGGTGAGGATATGCTTCCAGCAAAATGATATCCAAAAAATAGGTGCGCCGGCAACTTCAGGCACGCTGAATAGTCCGCCGCCTGTCCAGCCGTCTGACGCGCTGAGGAATTTCTTAAAAACTGCGCCGCCGGGAATTTTGCCCTGCATTAAAACAGTTTTGGGCGCGGATCTGGATAAAATCTTAGCAGGAGAAAACGTGCCTGTAGATACAGCGAAATTAAAGGTTTGTTTTGAGCAATTTCGTCCCGCGCCTCCAAACCCGGTTGTCACGCCTGTGCCGACCAGGATTCCTCTTAATATTAATCTTTCCCAGTTTCCGCCGGAGATTATGCTTTGTATCAAAATGAAGATAGGCGCCGACGTGAACGCTTTTATTGCGCAGCCTGATGCAGGTCTAAAGTTTGAAATAATTGCGAAGGAATGTTCGCTGATGCCGACGCCTTTACCGCCGCCCACATCTACAAATACAGAACCGCCCCCAATTTATATAGTACCGACCCCGACCCCAACTACTACAAGCACGTTTGAAGGTACGGTCTGCATTCAGGTTTTGACGCCGGCTAAAGATCCGGTTACAGGCGCCTGTAAAGTTTTTGCCACGCCATGCAACGTGCCATACGGCTGGGTCAGAGTAGACAGGTGCGAAGCCACCAATACTTTTGACGGCACAACAGTTCCATCCTCTACAACAATTTCTCCGACTTCCTATGCATCGCCGGCGTATTCGGTAGCCCAGGTTTTCACGCCTATACTTTCTATTTTCGGGCTTCTGCTGAAATAATTTTTCGGGCGGGCGCAATACCAAAAAAAATAAATTCGTGCTACGCTTTTCATGTTATTGGAGGCGTGCCTCGCCCGTAGGCCGGGCTACGGCCGAGGGGCTGAGTTAAATATATGCAATACGTATATCTAATAAAAAGTCAGATTTCTAATACTAAATATATTGGTTGCACTAGCGATTTAAGAAAAAGAATGGAAGAGCACTCTATTGGTAAAGTAGAGTCAACAAAAAATTATCGGCCGGCAAAATTAATCGGTTACGAGGCTTTTTTATTAAAATCTGACGCCCAAAGAAGAGAAAAATTTTTGAAAACTACCGAAGGCAGGCGTTTGCTAAAACAGCAGTATAGAGATATTTTAAATAAATAATATTGAAATTTCGTTGGGAGGGCGGAGGCGTGGCTGAGCGGTTGAAAGCAGCACACTGCTAATGTGTTAACCGCCAAAAGCGGTTCGGAGGTTCGAATCCTCCCGCCTCCGCCCTCTCCGTGAAATTATTTGTAAGCGAATCCTCCCGCCTCCGCAGGATTGAGCGCTCGTTCGAGAGATCAACCCGTCTACATTAACAATACGACCAAGTTATCCAAAAAAAATTATTTTAAATATGTCTCCGAAAGAAATTGAATGGCTTAGTTTTTTTGAAGAAGATGGCCATACCATCGTCGAGATACGCAACGATTTAAAAGAGGCTGAAAACAAAACGGCTGTTGTGAATTTGCTTGCTAAAAAATACATTATCCTGAAAATGGACAATGCCATCTTAACTGATGAGGCGGCTCTTAAGACACTAAATAATTCGGCACTATCGGAATCGGAAATATCAAACATCAAAATATCTATTACCTCAGAGGGAAAATCGATTTATTTTAATGATCCAGACATAAAACAGCACTATGCGTCGTAAAAATTGACCCCGCCTCCGCAAAGCGTTATAACAATATGAAATCATTATTCAAAAAACCCGGGGCGTGGGTGCCGATAGCACTTTCGCTTGCCATGCTGGCGTTCATCATTGTTTACATCGCGATGTTCGGCGTTTCTGCACCGAATCCGGATGCGGACGAAGGAACGCCAGCGCATATTTTTCAGCTTTGGCTCGTTCTGGAATTTTTCATGGTGGCGTTTTTTGCGGCCAGTTGGCTTCCGCAGGAGCCGAAAGCGGCACTCCTGGTTTTGGCACTCCAGATCTTTTTGGTACTCATCCCAATGGCCATAGTCTATTATTTGGAGCATTGAAAAGTATGTTGAGGACAAAAAGTTCTTCGCTTGCGCGAAGCGAATAATTCTTGCTAGAATTATTCGTATGTCTATTGAAGAAAACAAATCGCGTATAGAAGAGCCCGAAAACGACGGCGCCCTGCTGACACCCGCCGAAGAAATGAAGCGGAGACGTGATGAATTTGATTTCATGAAAAATCTTGAATTACGGATATCCCGCGGAGAAGTTAAAGTAGAGCCTGTGCCGGATAAAGATACAAAAGAGGAAATAGGCGTGCAATATACCGACAAAAAAACCGGAGAAATAATTTTTTGGGAAAATACAAAAAAATATAATTCTGCCCGAAACCGGCAAATGGGCGTAGAAGAAATATAACTATGAAAAACATATCCGGCAGTAAATTGATCGGCGTTCTGCCGACCGACACACTGTACGGGCTTGTGGGCTCCGCTCTCTCCAAAAAACCGTTGAGAAAACTTACAAATTGATTTTTATATTGACGGGGGAAAGGTTAAATCCAGGCCCTCAACCCTGATTTCACTCGCGGACGGGAAAGTTAAGGTTTTGCGAATTTGAACCACTCTTTAACAGATTTGGGCCAGCCCATCAAAAGTAAAAGGGCCAAGGGCGCCCCCCAGTTTGCCCAGCGTTCTACGAAATCCCAAATCGGCATTCCGACTATCGGGCGCAAAAGCGCCGTCCAGAAACCCCAGATAGCGGCCCACAACAACACTGCCGGAACCGGCCGGAAAAGTACTATTAGGGCTATAGAGATATCAATGCAGCCCAGCAAAAAAAGCAGAGTCCCGGCGGTTCCGGGGTCCGACACACCGAACTGCCCAAACCATTTTATCCAATCCGCCTTGCCCTGAAGGGCAAAAACGCCGTGACCGATGAATTCGCCTGCCACCGAGATACGCAAGACCCAGCCGATAAGTTTTGTATTCATAGTTTTATTATACTGTTTTTTTTAAAAAAAGACACTAAAGCGGAACGACCTTATTGATAACCTTGCCTTTTTTGGCCGTTTGAGCTATACTCAAAGGGTTATGAAAAGCAAAAACGACAGGATTTTAGAGCAGAACCAGAACGTAACTACGCTTGCGGTTTTTATAGAGTCTTACAACAAGAGCGTTCCCGAAGGTTTTCCGAAGGCCTCCGTCAAAAGCTTAAGGAAATTCCAGGTTTCCTACCCCGCGCTTTTTAAGAACGGCGACGACTGGTCAATAGACAAACACAGGAAAAAACTGATGGACTGGCTTATTTCAAATGCCGACATCCGTGTTTCATAAAACATATCTCATAAAAATCCGTCCCTGCTAACCGTCGCGGACGGATTTTTTGTTTAAAGTGGTATAATTGCAGATATGGGTTTAGATAGGCGCGCAGGTTTTAGTTTAACGGAAATTTTAATTGTCGTGGGCATAATCGCTGTAATGTCCTCTTTAATTCTTGCTCGTATTCCGGTTCTACGGATGCAAACCCGTGTCGGAACTACCGCGGCCAACATCCAGCGTGTCATCCGCGAAGCCCAGCGCCGCTCCACATCTATCGTTGAATTTAGGGCGGGAAGCGGAGTGTACCCGAGTTACGGGGTTTTTTTTGATTCCGCGAATCCGGCCCAGATAATTCTTTACGCCGATTGTGTAATTGACGACAATCCGGACGGCACAGTAAATAACAATGATAATTTTACTTTCAATCAGTCATCTACGAACTGCGTTGGCACGAACGGCTTGATAGAGACTGTGCCGTTTGAGGCAGGCCTCGTGATCAGAGCTATGCGTGTTTTTACTGTCAATCCGATGTCAGGAACCGCGCAAGCAAGGGTGACGGTTGAATATTTGCGGCCGGAGCCGTCAATATGGATTTCCGACCAAAACGGAACAGTGATAGGCATCGGCGGTGTTGCAATTGATATTTCGGACACGGCCGGTACTTACAAAAAAACGATTGTTATTTGGATAACCGGAAATATAGAAATTTTATGAAGAAGGGTTTTACACTTATTGAAATTTTGGTTTCGCTGTTTTTTCTGTCTCTGGTAATGGTAAGCTTTGTTTCCGTGGTTGTCCTTTCCACACGCTCTTTCCGCTCATCCCGTGCACTGTACCTTGGCTCAAAAATCGCTGAAGACGGAATTGAGCTCGTGGTAAATAAAAGAGACAATAATGTTCTTTGTGTAAAGCCCGGAAACTGTTCCCAGTTATGCAGCTGGAAACAGGGCCTTCTATATACTCCCGGCAGTTCGTGCAACCTGCGGGACCATGATTGGAATGTGGACGCGACAAAGCCCGACCAGCTTTTGGCCGGAAATTGGTTTGATGATTATAATCCTTCGAGCCTGATATGCATCAAATCCGTATCGCAAAATAAATTCGGCGTTTGTACGACCGAAACCCCTATCACCGGCAATTATAACCGCAAAGTTACGGTGACGGATGTTTCCGGGCTTGAAGCGGTCAATGTAAAAAGTACGGTAACCTGGACGGTTAACGGAGCGCCGGCGAGCGTTACTCTGGAAGAAATGCTTTTCGGAATAGACGGGGGCAGCGGCAGCGGTAGCAGCGGCGACCTCGTCGGCTGGTGGAAGCTTGATGAAAATCCCGGGCAGGACGGCACTACTATTGCGGACTGGTCCGGAAACGGGAACAACGGCACTTTTACCACCGGCGAAGGCAATACAAATAAATCAGCAAACGGCATAATCGACAGAGCTCTTACTTTTGACGGGGTGAATGATTATGTAAACGTTCCGAGCGTCAATCCTACTTCCGCAATTACGGTTTCCTCGTGGGTCAAATCCGCAAACACTACCGGATATTCCGGAGTATGGCAGCTGGTCAGCAAATATAACGCATATATTCTCGGGACCGATTCAACAGGGTCTAAAAATGTTTGTTTTATTATTTACAATTCATCCGGCTGGCAGTATGGCTCCTGTTATGCCCCTACCGATCCGCAAAATTGGCACTATTTTACAGGCACCTACGACAGCGCAACCGGCCAGAAGAAGCTGTATATGGATGGCACATTGCGGAGCACGACAAATATTTCCGGCAATATCAGCGCGGATACAGGGCCGTTATTCTTTGCGCGCAGGGAATGCTGTACTGATTCTTTTTCTGGACAGCTGGATGATGTCCGTATTTACAACCGCGCGCTGTCCGCCGAGGAAATTCTTTATCTTTTTAGTCTCGGAGTTCCCGATACTGTGTCTCCGTCTGTTCCAACCGGCCTTTCCGCGGCAGCTGTTTCTTATTCGCAAATAAATCTTTCATGGACCGATTCTACGGATAATGTCGGAGTTGCGGGGTACAAAGTTGAAAGGTGCCAAGGTTCAGGCTGTTCATCGTTCGTTCAAATAGGGGCCCCTTCAGACACTTCTTTCAGTGATATGGGGCTTATTTCAAATACAACATATAACTATAGAGTACGGGCAACCGATGCCGCCGGAAATCTTTCGGGGTATTCTTCCGTTGCCGGTGCGACGACCCAAATAATAAGCTGTTCGGCCGTCGGCAGTAATGCGTTTTTCGGATGCTATTACAACAGTGCTTCTCCCGGCGCTTTTACTACTTTGGCGGCAACAAGAGCTGACTCGGCAATAAATTTTAATTGGGGTACGGGTTCACCAGATCCCGCGATAACTTCAGATTTATTTTCGGCACGATGGACGGGAGATTTTAATTTTTACGCAGGAAACAATACTTTTACCGCCGTTTCGGACGACGGCATAAGATTTTATATTGACGGCGCTTTAATTCCTTTTGATCAGGGCAACGGATGGAAAGACCAGACCCAGACCACATATACTGCGACACAGCTGATGACCGCCGGAACGCACAGGATAAAAGTGGAATATTATGAAAATAGCGCGGAAGCATCGGCGCAGTTTTCTTGGCTGCAGCCCATTTCAGGCCTCATCGGCTGGTGGAAAATGGATGAAAATCCTGCAATACACAACAGCGTGATTGCGGACTCAACCGGCAACGGAAATAACGGCATTTTATCAACCGGCGACGAATCAACTAATAAATCGGTGGCGGGCCAAATCGACAGAGCTCTTACTTTTGACGGGGTGAATGATGCGGTTCAGATTCCAGATTCAAATTTATTGGATGTGCCACAAATCACTATCTCTGCTTGGGTGCGTAAAATATCCAATGCTCCCAGCTGGGGTATGATTGCCGCCAGGCAAGCCGGAACAAGTTACGGTGACAATTGGATTCTTTTCTATAACTCCAGCGCAAATGACGAATATCGTTTCTCCGCCCAAGGAGGAACGAATCTCAAGCTATACAGAAACGGAATACAAATATCTGATAACACCGTATCTAGCAATAATGACATCGGCCAATGGGTGCATATCGTGGGAACTGCTGAAGGAGTTATTCCTCCGGAAACTTCAGCGGTCTGTATAGGAGGCGGTGCCAATTCCAGTACGCGCAACTGCGACAGCGAATATTCCAACGCCGTTATCGATGATGTCCGTATTTACAACCGCGCTTTGAGCCAGACGGAAATTCAAAGTATTTATGACGGCGGAGCGCCTCCGTCTGATCCGACGAATCTTACGGCAACGCCCGCTCCTTCTTCGCGGATTAATCTTTCGTGGACCGCTTCCACAGATAATTTCGGAGTTGCGTCGTACAGATTGGAAAGGTGTCAGGGTTCTGGCTGTTCGTCGTTCGTGCAGATAGCAACGCCCATAGGCACGTCGTTCAGCGACAGCGGTCTCATTTTGGGAACAACATACAGTTACAGAGTGCGTGCGGCTGACGCCGCGGGAAATCTTTCGGGATATTCTTCCGTTGCAAGCGCAACGGTTGAGTCCGTTGCCGGACTTGTCGGCTGGTGGCGGCTGGATGACGGCATAGGAAGTCTGATTGCGGCGGATTCTTCGGGGAACGGAAATACGGGAGTGCTTGCGAACGGTCCGGCATGGACCACAGCGGGACAAATTGACGGAGCTTTAATTTTTGATGGTTCCGACGACAGAGTAAATATCGGCAGCCAGGCCACGCTGGATAATCTGCAGCAAAAATCAATCAGCTTATGGGTGAAATATCCGAGTACGGGTAGTGTTGATGTTCCTGCTTTGGTGGACAAGCAGGACGGAGGTTCCTCCGGATGGCAATTGCGATTAAGTTCCGTCATAAACGGTTCGGATTTGAGGCTTAGATTTGTCCAAAATTTCTCAGGGACTTCAGGAGAGTGGAGTTCCAATGCTTCTACCGTGCCGTATGATTCATGGGTTAATGTAGCGGTAACTTATGACAAGACAATCGATAGCAATCAGCCAACATTTTACGTAAACGGTTCTCCGGTAGCCTTCACCGCAATCAGTAATCCCATCGGAACCTCAGCTGATGATTCGGCGGTAAACGCCTATATCGGAGACCGCTCTGCTTCAGATAATTCTTTTAAAGGTTCTTTCGACGATGTCCGTATTTATAACGGCATACTTTCTGCCGCGGAAATCCAAACTATTTACGATGCAGGAGCGCCTCCGTCTGATCCGACGAATCTTGTGGCAACACTGGCTTCTTCTTCACAAATAGATCTTTCATGGACCGTTTCCACAGATAATGTCGGAGTAGCCGGATACAAACTGGAAAGATGTGAAGGTTCAGGTTGTACATCGTTCACGCAGATAGCAACTCCTTCAGGAAATTCTTATAGCGATACAGGGCTTAGCGAGGGCATTACATATAGGTATCGTGTCAGAGCGTATGATGCCGCGGGAAACAATTCAAATTATTCTCCGACAGCCAGCGCTATGTCACCGGTCCCCGGCCTCGTCGGCTGGTGGAAAATGGACGAAAATCCTGCCATACATAATAGTGTAATTGCAGATTTTTCCGGTAACGGAAACAACGGCACTTTTTCTACCAACAACGGTGGAACGAACAAATCGGTAGTCGGCAAAATCGGCCAAGCGCTTAATTTTGACGGGGTGGATGATTACGTGAATACAAATTATGCGCCAAATATCGCATCTACCGCGAGTTTCAGCGGAAGTTTTTGGTTTAAGACGACCAGTGTAGCAATAGGGCATGAGATTTTAAGCTCTCTCGTTGCTGGTGGTACGCCGCATATTATTTTTGCCGCAACTTCCGGCGGTTGTACTCTGGTCAATGAGTTCAGGTTTGAATTCACGAGCGATAATGGAAGCTCGGCAGGCGTTTGTAGTGGAACATCAAATACATATACGGACGGAATATGGCATCACGCCGTTGGCGTTTTAAACCGTTCAGCTTCTACAATAAGCCTGTATATTGACGGTAAATTTATAAACTCTGCGAGCATAGCTTCTCTCAACGGTTTTGATTTGAGTTCAAACGCTTTTTTTGTCGGGGCGAGAAATACAGGCGGCGTTGGTGGTTTGAATTTTCCCGGCTCCATCGACGATGTCCGTATTTACAACCGCGTTTTAACCCAGCCGGAAATCCAAGCCCTTTGCGATATGGGCACCGGAGGATGTCCTTCTGGTTTGGTGGCACGCTACGAATTTGAAAACAATACCAATGATACTTCAGGAAACGGAAATAATGGTACTTTCTTCGGGGGCACGCCATCATATCAGACAGGAATGGTCGGCCAGGCTTTAAGTTTTGACGGGGTGGCTAATTACGTGCAATCAGCCAACACAATTTCCATTTCTTCTGCCGGCTACACATTGTCGGCTTGGACTAAAGCAAATGCCTTTACGAATTATGCAGGCATTATAGATATTGATCTGACCAGCGCCAACAGAATTACTCTTTTTGACTATTCAACCGGCGGAAACAGATATATGTTTCTGCATGGCCCCAATGCTTCGGGCGGCGTTGCTGTGCCCGCGGCCATAAATACTTGGTACCACCTGGCTGTTGTATCTGAATCCAATTCAGTCCAAAAACTGTATGCCAATGGTTTTCTTATCGGCACAGCGAACTTAGGTCCGCAGACTTTTGCGGGAACGTTAAGGGTAGGAAAAATGCAGAATACAGGAACCTTCTTCAATGGCCTCATCGACGATGTTAGGCTTTACAACCGTGCCTTATCCCAGCCGGAAATCCAGGCCCTTTGCAATCTGGGTATCGGAGGATGTCCGGTAGCTCCATCTTTAATTCCGCAAAGCCAAATGAGTATTGCATCGGTTGATAGTGAGCAACTGCCGGACTATTCAGCTGCAAAAGCTATCGATGGGAACACTACTAGTATTTGGCATACGCAATACACGCCTACGAGTCCGCCGCATCCTCACCAAATTATCATCAATCTCGGCGGAAGTTATTCCGTGGTAGGACTTAAATATTTGCCTCGCCAAGACGGTCAAAACGGCACCATTATAAGTTATAATGTATATGTAAGTACAGACGGTGTAACGTGGGGTTCAGCGGTTGCGGGCGGTTCTTGGGCGGCTGATATTACGGAAAAAACCGCAAGTTTTTCTCCAAAAACCGGCAGTTTTGTAAAGCTAGTCGCGAACTCTGAATGGAACGGAAATCCTTGGACAAGCGCCGCAGAAATTAACATTATGAAACAATAATGAGAAAATCCCGTGGATTTACTTTAATAGAAACGGTCCTTGCTATCGGCATGTTCGGTGTGGTAATTCTTACAGTAACGACGAT
>Ga0155691_111_pt1 | contig 29860 bp, 31 predicted proteins | sample RifCSPlowO2_01_FD_107348 | JGI IMG/M metagenome (GOLD analysis project Ga0155691, IMG submission 107348) | Candidatus Giovannonibacteria bacterium RIFCSPLOWO2_01_FULL_45_34 | reverse complement strand
AAGAATAAAAGGAGAGTTTATGAAAAGAAATCGTGATTTGATTCAGGTTTTTGCAGGCGACGTTGTGTTAGTTGAAAACCTGCCGGGTATTGGCCGCAACCTCAAGTTGGAAGCGTTTGTAACCAAAGTTACAACTCGCTACGGCGGACACGGCAGAATACAAACCGCTCCGCTCATTAATGCAATATTTACCGGCGACGAAAAAGAAACCCATTTCGACAACAGCTACATCACCAAAGTCATTTCCCGCGCACAAAGATTGCCCGGACCGCCCGAGAACGTTGTGAAAAAAGTGGTGCCGGAGGATTCCGGCAGAGGTATCAGGAGCAAACATAGCGGAATCTGGTGCGGTCCTCTGCAAACGCTTGCGGAACACGTTCTCGCCGGCTTGGAATTCCACATTCCGCATTTTGTGCACGGCGACAAACTGCATGATCTTTACCAAAAGCAACGCGCAGGGCTCGTAAAAAAGAGACATGGCGTTTACTGGGTAAGGAAAAAAGTGTTCGCAAAGTGGGTCCGCGCTAACGCGACAAAAATCCTGTGGACTACACGCGAACTGAATGTGAATGAAACCGAGCGCAATGAAGATTACGCACGAGTGTACTGGGCGGACGTTAAAAGAGAAACGGACGAAGAATTTGACAGGCTCGCCGAAATAGACCAAGACCATTCGTAAGGGAAGGTGGGGAAAATGGATTTTAATACTGATAAAAGATACGAATGCGGAGGAATCGGATCCGCCGTAGCCGGGTTCATCGTCCTTGTGTTGTGGTTTTTGATTTTGGCGGTCCGTCAAGTCGCAGTAATCTTCACAGGCAAAGACATACTAAACTGGAAAGACGAGGACTTTACGGAAAGCGCGCCTTCGGACGACGAGATTTTTGAAATCGCGCGGAGGATTTGCCCGAAGTGCGGAGTACACGCAACCGATGAAGCCGAAGAGATTGGCTACCACACCGGCTTCAACGAAAAGGTTTTTGAGTGCGGCCGATGCGGAACAGTTTTTCTGGGAACAATGCTCGGCGGCATTCTCCAAAACAAAAACGACATTGTCCAAATTCAATAAAAACAGCCCAGTATCCGTCATCAGCCAACTGGCCGAGACGGAACGGGGCTTTTTTAATTTATTCAAAAAAGATCTCTCTTTTTATCAAAGCGGCTATTTTGCTTATGTCGCCGCCCATGGGACGGTCCTTATCTAAAAATGCGACGGCGCCGCGTATTTTTTGATAAATTATGCGGGTGTTCGGGGACATTTTTGAAGGGTCTTTCCCGCTTCTAATATCAACGCCTTGTGCCGCGATAATAAGAACGCCCGCAAGAAGCTCTCTTAATCTGTCATTCTGTTCCAAAGAAAGCTCGGCTGAACCGAAACCGAAGCTGACGATGTCCTGATTGAAGCTTTCTGTGGTTCTCCGGTGGATACTGTAAGGATTCGCCAGATAGCATATCCTGCCGAAAATATCGGCCAGGCAGATGCCTACGCCCTTAAACCCGCTGTTAAACCCCGGCTCTTCTCCTGCAAGACTCGCGCCCAAACCGCGGTTGTACTTTTCGTTCAAAATGCGCTCTTTTAAGGAGTTGAGCTCATCCGCGACGTCAAACATGGCAAGACGCAAAAAATCCATTGCCCGCGCAATATAAAATCCCGAAAAATTACCGGTGTGGTGCACCTTTCTTTCTTTTAAATTGACTATCGGATTGTCGTTTGCCGAATTGGCTTCGTTCGTAATCCAGTCCTCCACCATATCCAAAGTTTCAAGCACCGGGCCGAAAAGCTGGGGAGAGCATCTGATGCAATAAGGGTCCTGAAGCTCAATCGTAGACTCAACCACCGACGACGCGCCTTCCGCCTGCGTTTTAACTTCGCTTCTCAATTCTTCAATATTTTTTGTAAGAGCGCTCTTTGACAGCAATAAGCGCAGGCTTGAAGCGGCTTCTTTTTGTCCTTCGTGGTTTTTCATTTCGTGGACAAATTTGTCAAAAGGGTCGGTCATGCCGCCCAAAGCTTCCGTCACCATCGCGGTCGCCGCCAGCGCAAGAGCCAGTATATTAAATGCGTCATAAAGCGCCAGAGCCGCCATCCCCGTCATCGCGGAAGTGCCGTTTACCAGCGAAAGCCCTTCTTTTTCCCGAAGCCAAAGCTCATCCAAGCCAAGCTTTTTATAGAGCTTATTCGTATCGTAAATTTTGCCCTGATACATCACCTTGCCATTGCCTTCAATTGCCGCGGCGATGGATGAAAGCGGGACCAAGTCTCCGGAGGCGCCCACTGAGCCGTTCTTGCGCATCACAGGCGTAATGCCGTTATTCAAAAAATAAATAATCCGCTCTATCTTATCCAATCCAATCGCCGAGCATCCTTCTTTTACCAGCGAGTTCGCCCGCAAAAGCATCGCAGCGCGCACAACATCATCCGGCAGCCTGTCTCCCACGCCGCAGGACAGCGAATCTATAAGGCGTTCCTGAAAAGCAACCCTTTTTTCTTCGGGGATAATCTTCCCCACGTTCGCTCCGACGCCCATTTTGTCTCCGTAAGCATACACTCCGCTTTCCAGATAAAATTTGCGGCCTTCGCTTATTTTATTTAAAAATTGTTCATCATCCGACAAACTTACTTTCATATGTCCGCGCGACACCACAATTATATCGTCAATCAACAAACTATTGCCATCAAGCACGATCTGGTTTCTCATATCTTGTCAATTAATCTGTTTTTAATATACTTGGGGTAGCGCAAATTGCAAGTTCATTAAAAAGAAAGGTGCTATATGGAAACAATCCTCACGGCCTATGAAATGTTCGAAAGAAGCGCCCGTTTTTACAAAGACATGCCGGCAATAATTTTTGAAAGCACGCCTACGAACGGCGGTTTTCCGGTTGTTTCAAAAAACTGGACCTACCGCGATCTCCTGAGACATATAAATATATTTGCCCACGCTTTAGCATCTTCAGGAGTAATGCGCGGCGACAAGGTTTGTCTTTCGCTTCCCAACTCCCCAAATTTGATAGCCGCGTATTTCGCGCTTTCAAAGCTCGGAGCCGTAAGCATCATGCTGAACCCCGCACTGCCGGAAGAACAAAAAAATAATATTGCGAAAGAAACCGGCTCGGTCATATTGATAGACGAGGACACGGCAAAAAACATGTGCACAGGCAAGCTGTCCGCAAGAACCGATTTTCCGCCCGATAACAATCCGCTGTGTCCGGAAGATGCTTCGGCCGTACTCTTTTCGTCGGGAACCACAGGCGAACAAAAGGGCGTGGAACTGACCGTAAAAAATATTTTTCATAACGTAAAATATACTTCGGTGCTCACAGGAATGACGCCCGCAGACAAGATTATCTGTTTTATTCCGCTCACGCATTGTTTCGGATTGAATTTCGTCATGACCGCGTGCTTTTATACGGGAGCAACTCTGGTGCTTCATGAAAAATTTGACCCGAATCAGGTACTGAATTCGCTGGCGGAAAACCAGGTCAGTATGTTCTTCTCCTCTCCTCCCGCCTATAATCTTTTTTTGGAGAAAGAGACTGATCCGTTTTATTTTTCATCCGTCAGATATTTTTTCTACGCCGCGGCCCCGCTTTCCGTAGAGGCGGCGCTTAAATGGAAAGAGCACTATGGAAAAATAATCTATACCGGCTGGGGACTTACGGAAACAACCCCCTGCGCGACGTCCAACCATCCTTCCATTCACAGACTTGGAAGCATCGGAAAGGCAATTCCGGGAGTGGAAGTTAAAGTTCTTGACGAAAACGGCAAGCGCCTGAAAATGCCGGTCAGCTGGTATAAATCCGACCTGAGATTTTATCAAGGAGAGATATGCGTACGCGGGGCAAATGTAATGAAAGGTTATTTGAACAATCCCGCTGAAACTGCGAAAGCCATTGATAATGACGGGTGGTTTCATACCGGCGATATCGGCTACGAAGACCCCGACGGATATTTTTTTCTTACCGACAGATCAAAAGACATGATAAATAACGGCGGAGAAAAAGTCTGGCCGGCGGAAGTTGAAAAAAAGATAATGAGGCATCCGGCCGTTCTGGAAGCCGCCGTGATCGGAATTCCGCACAAAATTATGGGCGAAGTTCCCAAAGCATTCATCGTGCTGAAAGAAGAAGTCTCCGCAACCGCGCAAGAGTTACAGGAATTTCTGAAGCCTTTGCTCACAAAAAATCAGTTTCCGCGCGAGATAGAATTTTTGGAAAAACTCCCGCGCAATCCGTCCGGAAAGGTCCTAAAAAAAGAATTGAGAAAAAAATAACACTATGTTAGCATGCGCGCAGAAAGGACGTTAAAAAATGCCGGACGCAAAAAAAGAAAACGGCCCTCAAAAAAAACGGGCTCTTCTGAATTACCGGGAAAACGGACAAATAGCCGTTATAACAATTGATAATTTCAAACCGGTTGTTTTAACAAAGGGACTGCAGCAAATAAACACGCTGGACGCCGGGCTTTTTCTTGAAATTGACGCGGGACTTGATGAGATTGACCGGAACAAAGAAACTAAGCTGGTTGTTTTCACGGGAATTAATCCGCCGAATTTTTATCCTGTTTTTTGCGACGGAGTAGACCTTACTTTTCTGGCAAAGCTCCGGTTTTTGGATTTCGGAGAAGACATGAAAAGTGAAGTTAAAAACCACAGAACCGGCATCAGAGTACTGAACCGCATGTCTAAAATGAGCCAATATTTTGTCGCCCTCATAAACGGACACTGCATCGGCGGAGGGCTTGAGTTGGCTTTGGGGTGCGACTGCTTAATAGCACTGCCCCAAATGCTAATAGGCTTTCCCGAATGCAAATACGGTCTGCTGCCCGGCTGGGACGGACTCCAGAATTTAGCCTATAAAATCGGGAGGGCCGAAGCACTGGCATTTTATTTTGAAGGATTTTTTGAGTCTTCAGGCAAGCACATTTTCAGAAACGGCATAGTCAATACGGAAAAAGCGCTGGCGATAGGAATGATAGACGAGATTGCGTCTTCTTTGAAAGAAGCTGACCGCAGAATCAATGAAATTTTAAACGAACTTGTAAACGGCAAACTGCATCGCAAACCAAAGCCGGAACTTCCGGCTTACAAAATGATGCCGTAGGCAAAAAATAAAGGATACTTCAGGTATCCTTTTTTTGTTTGATGTTTTTGCGTTAAGCAAAATCCTTCGGCCGGCTCAGGCCAAAAATCCGCCATCGACGCGGATAATTTCTCCGGTCAAAAACTGCGGGGCTTTAGTTGCGAGCCAAAAAATAACTTCCGCAATCTCTTCCGGCTTTCCCAAACGGCCGAACGGAGTTGCCTGTTTGTATCCCTCCACCATTTTTCCGGAAAGCTGTTTCGCCATATCCGTATCAATGACTCCGGGAGCAACGGCATTAACGGTAATGTCGTGCGGCGGGCCATTTTTATTGAAAGGGGCTTCGATTGCGAGCGATCTGGTCAGGCGCTCAACACCTGCTTTGGAAGCGGAATAGATCATATTGCCCGGTTCTTTCATCGATGCGGAGATAGAAGAAACATTGATGATCCTGCCGTAGCCATTCGCCTGCATAAACGGTAATACGGCTTGGCACAACTTTGCGGTACCCCAGAAATTCACTTCCATGATTATCTTTGCCGCATCCAGGTCCGTTTTTACGAGCGGAGCCATACTATGCGGCGCGATGCCGGCGACATTTATAAGAACATCAATTTTTCCGCGCGCATCTACCAAGCATTCCAGCCACTTGCCCGCGTTTAAATCGGTCAAATCAAAACAATAGTTTGTAAGTCTTTCGGGCGTTGTGGGTATTTTTGGAAACGATGCAATAAATTCATTTAAACTTTCGCGTCTACTCGGATGGTCAATCAATAAAATGTTTTTAAAATTTTTATCGGCAACCAAACGCCTGACGACAGACTGTCCTATTCCCCCCGCGGCGCCTGTAACCAGAGCCGTTTTCTTGGCCATATTATTCTCCTCTCAAGGTTATTTTGTCTATTGGAGTTTTAGCTTATTTGCGCTAGCTTGTAAAGAGATTTTGAGAATTAGGAATATTTTTATGGCGAAAGCACGAAAAAACGGCTCGTTCATTATAGCGGCGAAACGCCTGCCTATAGGCAAACGAAGAGGAATGTTCAAAAGTTTTAGCGCGGAAAATCTTGCCTCTGTATTGATAAGAAACATTATCAGAATAGATCACGGCTATATTGATGACACGATTATCGGGCACTATGGCGGAGCTTTTGAAACTCCGACCGGTGTTCTCCGCCTTAAGCAAAACCCCGCAAAACAGGCGGTAACCGAAGCGGGCTTCGGATCTCTTAGCGCATTCACACTCAACAAAGTTTGCAGTTCTGGACTCCGTTCAGTAATGCTCGCGGATTCAATGATACGTGCCGGGCATGCCAGGTGCGTGCTTGCGGGCGGAATGGAGAGCCTCTCCGGATTTTCAAAAGAAAATATTTTAGCACTTCTGCGGGACCCTTTTAACGGCTATATGACATATGAAGCCGGCGAATGGTGCGCGAAAAGATTCGGCATCGGGCGGGAAGAACAGGATGATTGGGCGATAAAAAGCTACAAAAGAGCGCGCTTCGCCGTGAACAACAATTTTTTTGAGGAAGAGATATTGGACTTCAACGGAATGGATAAAGATGAGGAACCTCTCATCGGACCGGACGAAAAATATATCCTTTCCGATAAAACTTTTGTTGACGGAGGAACTATCACCGCGAGCAATGCCTCAAAAAATGCCGATGGAGCCGCGATGTGTCTGGTGGCAAATGAAACTATCGCGAAAATGCCCGGGCTTCAGCCTCTCGGACGCATTTTGGGACATGCTTCCTACGCCCATCGTGGAGATACCAAAAGTTTTACCATCGCTCCGCCGTTTGCGATGCGCCTTGCGGCTCAAGACGCCGGTTTAAAAATTGACGACATTGATTTTATTGAAATAAACGCCGCGTTTGCTTCCGTGGCTCTATACGCAATCCACAAACTAAAACTTGATTGCTTAAGAGTTAATTTTCACGGAGATGCAATTTCATTCGGGCATCCCATTGGCGCGACGGGCACAATATTGCTTGTAAAAACGCTTTATTTACTAAAAAACTCGGGTGGCCGATATGGCATTGTCTGTCTCTGCAACGCCGGAGGAGAAGCAACGGCAATGGTCGTGGAAAATATCAAATATCTGTAAAATCATAAAAAAGCAAAACATAACGCCCTTGGTCTTGGTCCCGCAAATGCGGAGGTTGGCCAGGGCCTTTTTTTATGTTATTTTTTTTACTAGAACAGTTTTGAAATTATGGAAAAATATTCGCACCCTGCCTGTAAGCAGGCAGGTCCAGCGGAACTTCTTGTAAATTCGTTCCAAAATCCGGAGTGGAGGAATCGCAATTGTTTGGTTGATGCCGACACCTGCCGCGCCTTCAGTTATGCGCAGACGGAAGAGGAAACCGCTCTCGCGGCCGGACTGCTTCGCTCATTTTATATTGAGCCGGGCGATACAGTAAGCCTGCTTTTGGAAAATGGCCTTCATTTTTTTATGCCGTGGCTTGGAGCAATGCGCATCGGCGCAAAAGTCCACCCGGTCAATTGCCTCTACACTCCGGAGCAGGTGCTCTACGCGCTGGAACTTTGCGAAACAAAACTTTTAGTCACGCAAGAGCGCTACGTTTGGGATGAAGAAAATGATAAGCCGTCGCGGCTATTGGAGCTTTTATTAAAGCAGTTTCCTGAATTACGAATTGTGGTCATGCACGACGCCGAAAGATTTGAAAGTGAAAAACCACGCATGGGACAGGGCTATCCCGGAACTTACAGCTGGAATATTCTGAAAAAATTCGTGCAGCCGTATTATCATGTGGTTCACCGCTCATTAAACGATCCTTTCCAGCTTATCTGCACTTCCGGAACAACCGGAAAACCGAAAGCTGTCGTACAGCATAACGGAATGTTTGAACCAAACGTAAGAGACATCATAAAAACTTACGGCCTTACGGAGAATGACCGAGGCCTGCTGATAAACAAACTTTTTCACGTTAACGCACAGGTTACGAATTTTTATTCGATGACGCTATTGGGCGGAACAACCGTGCTTGCTTCTCCAGACCCAAAAAAGTTTTTGAAAACTCTGGGAGATTGGAATATTACTTATTCCAGCGTCATACCTCCCTTCCTTAAATACACGCTGTCCCATTCCATTCCTCTTCCGGAGCACCGGAAAAATATGCGCTTCCTGATAGTCGGCGCAGATATACTTTCTCCGGAACTTCACAAAAGATTCACGGAACTTACGGGCATCCAAATCCGCCCGGGTTACGGCCTCACCGAATCATTTTGCTGGTGCACGGGTACGGACATTAATGACCCGACCTATTGGGGCTCCATCGGAACAGCGCTATCGCACGACGAGATAAAAATCGTGGACCCCGAAAACAACTGGGAAGAAGTAAAAGACGGTGAATGGGGCAGGCTAATCGTCAGCGGAGACAATATTTTCAGGAAATATTTCAAAAATCCCGAAGCGACAAAAAAGGCTTTTGCCCCATCCGAACGCTGGGGAGGAAAGTGGTTTGACACAGGAGACACTTGCCGGAAGCCATTTAAAGCAAAAAATATTTTTTATTTCGGCTGGCGCGCATCTGCAGATTCGTGGAAAGTGCGCGGGGAATTCATAGAAGGGCCTTCCATTGATGAATATATAAAAACATTTCCCGCCATAGATGACGCAATGGCTGTACCGGTCACGATTCAGGACGAGACTGAAACATTTTTATGCGTTGTTTTAAAACCGAACGTCATAATGAATAAATCTGAACAAGATAAAACGGCACAGGATATCATAAATTTTTCCGAGAAAGGACGCAAAAACGGAAAGCTGGGAAAGCATTGTAAGATTAAAGGGCTGAATTTTTTTGATAAGATAGAGCTCGGAGACACCGGAAAAAAGAGCCGGAAGAAAATGGCTGAGCTCGCGCAAGAAGTGATTGATAAAACCCATAACCCTACCCTTCCACCTTCTTAAGATGGAAGGGTTATTTTTTTAAAATTCCTCTCCTCACGAAGGAGAGGGTTGGGTGAGGTTTATTTGACACCTGCGTTTTTATTTGTTATTTTTCTTAAAGAAAGTTTAGGAGGTGCCAGTGAATGGTCTTGATAAGAAAATCTTAAAACTTAGAACAGAATTTAAGGGGTGGTATGCGGCAAGCGCTCATCATTTAAATCTGAATGAACTCTCCCAAGGCAAGGCAAACGCTTCGCTTTTTATCTCTCATTTAATTCTCACCCCCCACCCCGTCCCGATGATAAACGGACTTATGATTGCAACTATGGCATCTATGGTCGGAGTGTATGCGGTAAGAACATTGATTGACGACGAATATCCTTTGTTAAAAACAATTCGGCCTCCGAAATTAATTGAACCTACGATTTTCGAGGAAAATAAATTATTGATAGAAACTTATGTAATCAACAACCGCCGGGCGCGAGCCGACACAATAATTGTGTTCGCCGTCATTAAAAGCGAAGCCGGCAGACTAAAAGCGAAATGCATATTTTATTATCGAATCCTCGCTAAAGATTTAATCGAACCGAAACTCAAATCGCTTGACCCCTCCTTGTACTTGTAAAGGAGGGGATTTTTTTGCTAGCTTTTGAATAGAATTGAAAACAAAAAGGAGCATGAATGATTACATTCGGCAAAGGTAATTTGAGGGTGCCGAAGCTCTCGCGCGACGTTTATATCGTAGCCGCAGGGATGACGGATTTCCGTAAATTTTATCCCGAAAAACAGACCGTTGAACTCTGCCTTGAAGCAATAAGAATGGCTGTTGTTGACGGCCTCGGCATGGAGCCGAAAAAATTTAAAGAGGAAGTGAATTTTGCCGAACATTCGCAATTTGCAGACCACTTCGGCGACCAATTGCTTGCCGCCGCCAAAAACCATGATTATTTAGGATTTGATCCTATAGGCAACTGCGAAGTAAAAACGGGCGGGGCAACCGGCGGTACCGCGGTTCTTGAAGCAATCAAAGATGTCGCATCCGGATACGCTTCCTGCGTTCCTGTCATCGGCTGGGAGAGAATGGACGAAGTTAACACCAGGCAAGGCATAGATTATATAGCATCCGCAGCCTGTAAAGATTTTGAATACCCGCTTGGAAACGGATATACGACATATTATGGATTGCCAATGCAAAGATATTTGCATGAAAACAAGCCGTTGCGGGAGACGCTTGCGAAGATTGCTCAAAAAAACCATCACTACGCGCGCTTCTCCCCATATTCGCAATCGCCCGGCGATTATACTATCGAGCAAATCTTGAAATCCAACGTCGTCTCCGATCCTCTGACATTTTTGGAATGCTGTGTAATGAGCACGGGAGCCGCTTCGGTTATCGTCGCCGACAAAGAGACCGCCTTTAGGCTCACGGATAAACCCGTACGCGTACTTGGAATGGGCGCCGGGTCGCACACATTGCGCACAGCAGACCGCATAAATATGCCTATACTGCTTTTGCCCAACGAAACACCGGAGATGTATAAAGATTGGATAAAAAAAGATTGGCCGGGCTTTATCAGTTTTCTAGCCGCACGCTTCGCCGCCTGGCAAGCGTATCATATGGCCGGCATTCACAACCCCATCCGCGAGCTGGATCTCCTGGAAACGCACGACGCATTCACGGTTTCAGACATCATAACCTACGAAGACATCGGCTTGCGCCCATACGGGCGCGGAGCTGAATTTATTGAATCCGGAGAAGCATATCTGGAAAGCGACCTGCCTCCGGAGCGCAAATTGCCGACAAATCTTTCTGGAGGCCTTATCGGCACAATGCATTCGGTCGGAGCCACGGGAATTTTCCAGGTTGCGGAAATTTTTTGGCAAATCCGCAATGAGTGGGAAAAATTCCACGCGGATGAAAAATACTGGAAGAAATACGGCAAAACAAAACCTGAAGATTTCAAAAGCCTTCAGGTGCCGGATGCGACACGCGGAATGGCCATCTCCCACGCGGGAACCGGCTCGCACGTAACCGCGTTAATTCTTGAAAGGGGTTGGTAAAATGAATAACAATAAGATACGCCAACATGTAATGATTCCATCCGATGGTGCCGTAAAACTCGCCAAAGAATGGTTTAAAAAAGAAATTCCCGCCGATTTGCTGGTAAGGTTCAATCCGCGGGAAATCGTCCATGCGCATTCATACGGAGGCCTTTCAAAATTTTTCAAAGGTCTTACCGAAGGAGCACTTTTAGGAACAAAATGCTGGAATTGCGGAGGGCCGGAAGGAAACATTTGGTTGCCCCCGAGAGTCCATTGCCCCACATGTTGGCGCGAGATGACCTGGATGACCATTGATCCGACAGGCGCGGAAATTTACAGCCACTCAACGACAAATTTACCCGGTGCCGGATTTAAGGGAACCGTTCCATGTCCCTTGATATCGCTCAAGATACCGAAAGTATGGACATGGCCGATGAGCTATCTTTCAAAATTCGCCGAAGACGAACCGTACATCGGAATGCCCGTAAAGCCGGTCTTCCGGAAAAAAATCCCGACCTACACAATTCTTGATCTCGCCTGGGTACCGATAGACTAACTTAGACGTCCGACGTCTAAGCGACTAACCCGCCTCACTGCAGACGGGTTTTCATTTTGCCTAAATTGGAATGTGGAGAAAAGCGTTTTGCGCCTGTATGCTATTGCAATCGTTAATAAATGTTGGTAATCTGCATTTAGATTAAATTTGTTTGAGGTAGAGATGAAAAAAATAGGCTTGACGGCTCTTCTTCTGTCGTTTTTTGTCGGTTCTGTCGGTGCGTGGCAAGCCGAAGCCAAAGAGAAAGATGATTATCTGTTTCTCGTTACCATTACAAGGTCAACGGGCGAACAAGAATTTATCTATACTGATCTGTATGTGCTCTCGGGAACTTCTACCGCAACAAATGTAACGGTAGGCACCAAAAGCTCCGGCTCGGGAGTGGATGTTTGCGATAGCCATATGATAATTGCTGTGAAGGGAACCGACGGCTTGTTTGTAAACGGGAAGGGGATAGAGTCACTGGATAATATTCATAGGTTTTGGAATATTGCTTGGAATGATAAGCTCACTATTCTTAGCCAGAAGTATGGCATATTATTCTCGGTAGAGATGCAAAGATGCCCGTTTCCATTGATTAGGATGGTTCCAGTTAAAGAATAAATTTCAGATCAATTTTCCTGAAAAAATAGCTTGAACCCGCCTCGTAAAAGGCGGTTTTTTGTTTGACAACAAAATTGATAGTGATAACGTGTTTTAAGATGACGGCTCGGTAATATGAGCTCAAAAGAAAAGTCTTTCCAGGATTATTTTCCAGGAAATTCCTGTTATGGCTGCGGGCCCGCAAATAAATACGGCATGCATGTGACGAAAAGCGACTGGGTAACATCCGAACACAGAGAAACGATGTGTAATTGGAAAATAAAGAAAAAATATAGCTCCGCCGTAGCCGGACTCCATGGCGGCACATCCGCCTCGCTTGTTGATTGTCATTCCGTCTGGACGGCAATCGCCGCGCGCTACGACCTCGAAAAACGCCCGTTCGGCAGCAAGTCAATAATTTGCTATGTAACCGCAGAGATGCTGATCAAATACTTAAAGCCCGTACCGATGAACGCCGGGCTCGTCTCAATTATTTCCAAAGTGGAAGAGTTAAAAGAAGAAAGCCGAAAATGCATATTATTTACGGAACTCGTTGCCAAGGGAATTATTTGCGTAACCGCAAAAGTTATCGCGGTGCGCGTTGAATTATCGGAAGAAGTAGTACATGGTTTGCTCAATCCGCCGAAAAAATAACCCCGCCAACGGCGGGGTTTAATTATTTATTTCTCAAAAATCGATTCGTAAATTTTTCGTTCAAACCAGTGCGTGGCCTGCTCGTATTTTGGAGAAAATGCCGTGCGCGATAATTGACCCGAATTCATTCCGGCCTGCATTTTTGCAATATATTCAATATCTTCCTTATCAACCCGAGTAAGCCCCCAAATTTCATCGCGCAATTCGTATTTGGCCCGGTCCCAGACATAACAAGCCCATCTCATACGGGTTTTTGCAGAGTCATTCATTACCGGCTCCCACGAATTCACGGATAAACCAAAAGGATAAATATTCAAGGCAAGATTCGGCCAGACGAAAATCCATATGGCGAATTGTCCGTGTAATTCTGCATGTAATCCGTTTAAACCAATTCCGTATTTTGAATCCTTTGCGCGAACAATCTGCCCAACGCAATTTACAAAGACATTCGTCTTATAAGACCCGAAATCTATTTTTGACATTAAACTTTCCCTATGAATTGTCGGCACGTGCGTATAATCCAGATAATTTCTCACGTGCAATTTCCAATTTCCATCAAGTACGCGCTCGCTCGCTTTCAATTCAGTTCTCTCGGCATTTGCCAGCGGAAACTTTGAAAGAATTTCTTTGACCTGAACAATCTCAACATCACTCTCCCGATTTCCGAGAAAATTCACCATCGTAAAAATCCCATTATTCGAAACAGCGACTTCTTTCAAGTTGTCAGCCGGACATAAATCCGCATCGGGCCAATGACTTATGCATTTGCCGTCCAGACTAAAAATCCTTCCGTGAAGACGGCATGTAAAAATGTCGTATCCGACCTCCGAATTATCCACCAATAGATTTCCCTGGTGCGTGCAGACATTGGACAAACATTTAACGTCTTGTTTCCCGTGAATTTGTCTAATAAATAAAAGCTTCTGTTCTAAAAGCTCGAACGGTACCCTGCTTCCCGGCAATTTCAAATCCGCGGCATTTAACTGAAGAACTGCGAGCCACTCTTTCTTAAAAATCTTCTTTATCTCCGTGTCCAAAAATTCTTTAGAAACAAACGCATCCGGAGGCAGGGTCTCCGCTTTCCGGATATCTTGATCAACAAAATATTTATCTTTTTTCATCAAAGAACCGCTTATTCTAGGCTCATTATGCCAATTTTTATCAATATTGCAAATTTATTAAGCAGGGCTATTATAGCATTAGAAAAGTAACTTGAAATATGCCTCATTCAAATGATTTTCTGCCTGATTTGGAAGAATTCGTTCCCGATACAGAGCTTTACCTCAAAATGTATAAATTACTGCTCCGCGCGACGCTTTTAGGGGAAGCCTTGGACGAACGAAAAGAAGAATTCGCCCCATTGAAAATTTTTACGGGTCTTGGCCAAGAAGCAATCGGCGTAGGCGCGGGAATCGCGGCAGAACCCTATGACCTTATCGCTCCCGACCACCGGGTACAGCAATCCATGCTGATGGGCAGAGGATTTCCCGAAAAAAAGATTATTTGCCAGGCCGGCGCGTTCGCGGAATCAATTTATGGCGGATACGATTTTGGGATTCATATCGGAGTTCCCGAACTGAATTTTATCCGGTTTGTTTCAGATATGGGTTTAAATACGGCAGTAGGAGTTGGCGCGATTAACGGCGCTTATTATTTCCGGGATTTTTTGAATAAAAAAAAACTTTTTGGCAAAGATCCTGTTTTAATTGCTATTTTTGGCGAAGGCGCGATGTCGCACGGCAATATGCACTCTGCCTTCAAATTTGCGACTGTGTATAAATTGCCCGTTCTTTTTATCTTAAACAACAACGGCCGCGAAATCCGCACCGATAAAAGATATCAAAATCCCCTGCCTTTGTTTTCCCCCATCGCCGCCGGTTTCGGAATGCCGTTTAATGTTCTAAATCCTGCAACAGATCCGGTGCTGATGTGGCGGACGGCCAAACACGCCCTAAAACACATAAGAAAACGCGGCGGACCGTATTTCATTGAATGCGTCACCGAAAGAGTAAGCGGGCACAATGCGCACGAAACTATGATGATGTCCGGATATGTCCCCAAAGGACTCCGGAAAGAATGGCTGACGCGCGAGCCGCTTCTTCATTACACCGCGCAGCTTAGGCATCAGGGAATTCTAACCGAAGAAAAGGAAAAAGAATTTAAAAACGAAGCGGCAAACAATATTGCCGAAGCATTTGAAGCGATGAAAACTTATACGACGCCTTCAAAATTACGCTCTCCGTTCGCAGAAACAAAGCCGTTGCCGATGCTTCCTTATTTAAAAAAACAGAAGTCCAGGATTATATCTTACGGAGACGCGATTACAGAAGCGCTTTCCCAGGGCATGAGAATGTTTAAAAATATGCGTATTTTCGGAGAAGATGTCGAATCCGGGGGCGTGCATGGTAGAACTAAAAAACTTATTAAAGAATTTGGACGGCAAAGGATTTTCCATACTCCTCTGGATGAAAATGGGATATGCGCGTTTGCCATCGGCCAGGCGCTTGCCGGAATTTTACCTTGTATTGAAGTGCAATTTCTTCCATTTTCCAAATATATGATGGGTCCGCTCTTAAATTATGCGGGTACGCATTATGCCGTTACCGGACAAAGTCTCGCGATGGTCATCCGCGCGCCTTTCGGCGGAGGGTTTGCTTCAAATCATTGCCATCAGGAAATGGTGGAAGCGCTGATAGCCCACGCCGGAGGCATTAAAATTGTTTGCCCGGCAACGCCATATGAAGCAAAGGGATTTTTACTCTCGGCAATGCGCGACGGCAACCCCGTAATTTTTCTTGAACAAATATTGCACTATACACACGAAGGTGAGGTGCCGGAAAAACCATACTTTCTTCCCATTGGAGACGCGAAATTGCGTAAAACCGGGAGGGGTTTATCTATAATTACTTACGGCGCAATGATGGTTGAAAAATCTCTGACCGCCGCAAAATTATTGGAAATAGAGGGCGTTTCAGCGCAAGTGCTTGATCTGCAAACGATCGTTCCGATGGATACTGACGCAATAATTTCCGCGGCGACAAAAACAAAAAAGGTGCTTATTGTGCACGAGGCCAAGACAAAATTCGGTGTCGGCGCGGAAATTGTCCGCATCATTTCAGAATACGAAAGCAAAGTAAAAAAAGACGCCGATTTGAAGAATTTCTCAATTTCTACGAAAGTCTTGGGCGCAAAGGACGGCCCGGTGGCATCTCACCCCGCATTAGAAAGGTTGCGCCTGCCGCAAGTTGAGGATATAGTGACAGAAGCAAAGGAGATGATGTTATGAGCCAAGTTCACGAAGTTCGTGTGGTTTGGGAAGTCAGCGAGGACCTTAAGGACAAAAGCAACGAGTGGTTTGATGTACTGGAAATTTTAATTAAAGCCGGAGATATTGTTAGCAAACATCATTCTTTAGCGGTTATTGAAAATGCTAAAGGCGCAGGAGAGTTTGAATCCCCCATAGCCGGAGAAATAAAAGAAATCCTCGTAAAAGAAGGCGAGCGCTATCATTACAACGATGTTCTTTGCGCCATTGAAGAAAAATAACCCCGACGCTTATTAGCGAAGGGGTTTTACATTTTACTTGAAAGCGCTAGGATAATGCCAGTATTTGAAATTTGGAATGGAAGAAACAAGACCGTCAATTCCCCGCTTAAAAGCAGCCGCCGCGTTTGAAAAGGCGCCGCCGCAAACTACAGCCGGAGATGAAATAGACGCTTATGAACTTTTGGAATTAAAAAAATCAACCAACAAAAAATTTTCAAGCTGCCTGGTATACCAGATTGCGGATGCCATTTACACAATGCCCGAATTAAACGTTACATGGAAAGACGGAAACGAAAAAGAAGGGGCCGAGGCAAAAATTATCAAACATGACACGTTGAACATGGGCATGGCCTTCCAAGTTTTTAAAAAAGGCGAATTGCCGTCAACCGCCGTCGCCCGAATAAGAGAGATTCTCCCCGGCGACTTCGAAATGTGTCCTTGGTATATGCTGGTCAGCGACCTCAACAGGGTTATTTCCGCTCTTACCGAAAAAGCCGCAAAAAACCGGCTTTTTGGCAAAGATTTCTTTCCGCAGCCCAATATTATCTTTAATAATTTAGGAGCCTTTAAACACATCGGCTTCGCGGAACTCCTGATGCCGTTCGGCACAAGCCTAATGATAACCGTTTTAAAAGCTAAAGAAAAAGTCGTAATCCGCAGAGGGTACATAAATAAGTGGCCGATGATGACGCTCAAGGTCACTTTTGACCATCGGCTCTTTGACGGTCCGGCCATCGACAAATTTATCGGCCTTTTAAAAGATAGAATTGAAAACCCCGTGTTTTAAAACGGGGTTTTTTGTTTGTGGCTGTTCCAGCGTTTCTGAATCTGAAGCGCCAAAATTGTTTTTATTTTTAATCTCTGTTCCTGCGGTATATTCGATTGACCTAATTCTTTTGCCAAAGCCGTAAGCTCAATATCTTTAAGGCCGCACGGTACCAGCGGATCCAGATATTTTTCTTCGGGGTCCAGGGATATCGTCATGCCGTACCTGCTAACTCCTCGGGAAAATTGCAATCCGACAGAAACTATTTTTTTATCGCGGCCCAAATATAATCCAGGGTTGCCGCTTGAATTGGCCGTACGCCGGAATATCTTAAGCTTATATTCTTCAAAAACCTTTTCAGCCGACGACAACAAAATATTATTTAAAATCCCGGGAATGAAACTGCCGGTTTTAAAAACACAATAAACAGAAAGTATTCCCGGTCCCTGGTAAGTTACCAGTCCTCCCCTTCTTGTATATTTAACCGGGCATATTATCGACCAAAACGGCACTTTAAAATGCGGCCTGATTTTTTCCAAAGAAAAATTATATGAAAGCGAAGCTCCTGCCGTATAAACCGGCTCATGCTCAACAAATATCAGACGGTCCTTCGCATTGTCATAAACCCTCTCAGCCCAATAATCGTCTTGTTTTTTAAGCGCGTTCCTAATCGGAAAATCCACCCCCCAATCTTCAACTTGGATATTTAATCCGTCCATCTTTAAATGACTTTCTACATTGAGCATATATCTGAAACTGTGCTTTTGCAAATAAAAAACTAGTGCTATAGTTTCGGCAGAATTGAAATTTGAATATGAAAATAATTAAACCCGGGAAATACCCGTTTAAAGCGGGAATTTATCCGAGAATGTATAAAGACAAAAAACCGACCGTCAGACAATTCGCCGGAATGGGCACCGCAAAACACACGAATGCGCGGCTAAAAAAAATAGATAAATTTGGCGGCACCGGATATTCCATAGCCATGGATCTTCCAACGCTTTACGGAGATGATTCAGACGCACCACTCTCCCGGCACGAAGTCGGCTGGGACGGCGTTGCGATTGATACCGTTCAGGATGTTGACGACATGTTTGATGGCATCGCGATTGACCAAAAATCCGTCTCTTTCACGATTAACGCCTCCGCGGCAGATTTTATGGCAAGATATATTTCTGTTGCGGAAAAACGCGGAATTTATCCGTCGCGCCTGCGGGGAACGGTCCAAAATAATATTTTAGGCGAGCATTATTCGCAAAACGAAATTCTATTCCCGCTTGAACACGGAGTACGCCTAAGCATTGATCTAAAAGAATTTTGCGCAAAGTACATGCCGAACTGGTATTTCGCATCTTACCAGGGTTATCAGCCCAGAGAATCTTTGTGCTCGCCTGCAATGGAAATTGCCCTGCCTTTTACCTGCGCTATCGCCGATGCAAAAAAACTTATGGAAAGAGGCTTGAAATTTGAACAATTTGCTCCGCGGTTCTCTTTCTTTTTTGATTCGCACAATAACGGAATGAAAGAGATTGCGAAATACCGCGCGGCCCGCTGGCTCTGGGCGGAAATTACGCACCGGCTTTTCAAAATGCCGATTCCAAGAAAATACGACCTTAAAGACCCGAAATTGCAGTCAATGTGGTGCCGCATACATGTACAAACCGCGGGGTGCACCCTGCAAAGAAACAGGCCCTCAAATAATATCGTGCGGGTTTCAAATCAGGTTCTTTGGGCGATATTGGGCGGAGTGCAAAGCATTCACGCGAACGCTTTTGACGAGCTCTATTGCGTGCCCACTGAAAAAGGAGTACGGATTGCCGTTGACACCCAGCTGATTCAGCAATATGAATCCGGTTTTATGGACTTTCCGGATGCCTTCGGCGGAGCACACGAGCTTGAAACGGAAACCGAAAGATTATACGAAGAGGCACAACGTGAAGTAGCGAACATAGAAAACATCGGCGGAATTGAAGAGGCAATAAAAGTTGCTTATCCGCAGAAGAAAATCCATGAAAACGCGGTAAAAGAAATCGCGAAACTTGAAAAATGGAAAAACGAACCCGGTAAGCAATATTTTTCCGCAAAAGACGAAGGTCAGGAAAGTGAACTTGCCGATATTACAAAAGAGATTGAGGAAAGGCGCGGATTTGAAAAGGAACAGCTGGAAAGATTACGCGCTTTCAAAAAAGACAGGTCGGAAATTGCCGTTCAAAATACTTTAGACAGCGTGAAGCTGGCTGCCGAAAAAAAAGAAAATCTGATGCCAATTCTTATCGCCGCGGTAAAAACTGCGACAATGGGAGAGAACCACGGAGCGCTCCGCGAAGTATGGGGCGGACCCAAAGCGATGCCCTTGATCACCTCCCGTCTTTCGCGGGAAGCAACACTGAAATTGACCGGCGGATATAAATTCCCGAGACCTGTGCGCGTGCTTATTGCCAAGGGCGGGCATGACGGACACACGGTCGGTTTTTACGCCCTGCAGGATATTTTCCGCGCAATGGGAGCCGAAGTTATTCATTTGGGCCTCCGGACAACACCTGAAATAATCGCCAAAGCGGCCGCGGAAGAAAACGTGGATATAGTCGGATTATCGGCGATGGTAGGCTATGCTCCGGGATTTTTTGAAGATTTGCAAAAATGTTTGGTAAACGCCGACAAACGCCCCCCGAGCACCAAAGAGCGTTGCCCTGATATAGAAATCATCGGCGGAGGTATAATGCTTCCGCAAGACGAAAAAATGATAAAAGAGAAGCTCGGCATCAAAAATATCTATGTACCGGGATCTTCCGATTTCAGTCAGGTAATTGCAAATCTAAAGGAGAAATTCGGCCAATGAAAAAAATCACATGGACACAAAGAAATTCTCTGGCGCAGGGACTGTCTCTCTATCAGAAATATGAACATTTTACGATTCCGGCCCCTGAAGAAACAAATTCCTGCTGGGTCATCGGAGTAACCGGCATTGCCGCCGCCGGGAAAAGCACGCTTATCAACCCGCTTATTAAAGCGCTCAGAAAAAAAGATCTCACTATAGCGGCTTTGCTGATAGATCCAAGCTCGGAAGACGGTTCGGCGCTTCTCGCCGACAGAAATGAACTGCGCGACCCGGAGCTTGATATGGATAACAGCTTATTCATACATAGTTTTGCCACAAGAGGAGAAAAATCAGCGCTGACCATTGCTCTTCCAAAAATGATCAGTTTCGCAAAACATTTTGTTGATATCGTAATCGTTGAAACGGCCGGAGCGGGGCAGACGGATGTGGAAATAGAAACTTGCGTTGATACTCTTCTGCAAGTTTTGGCTCCGCTGGGCGGAGCGCTGACGCTTGAAAAATCGGGCCAAAACGAAAAAGCTCATATTTTCGCGGTCAACGAACGGGAATCTTTCACGAACACAAAACAATTTTTCGCGCTGGCGGAAATTGAACTGGGACGCAAAACGGATGCTGACGGCTGGACCAAAAAAGTTTTTTTGGTAAACGCTCTGGAGAAAAAAGGAATTGATGAATTGGTTGAAGGCCTTTGGGCCCATAAAAAATTTTTAGAAAACAAAAAACCCCGGTAATAATCGGGGCTTTTATTTTTTATGAAGTGCGCTATATTAACGGCAGGATTGAAAATAAGATATGGATTTTGCGCTTTCCGAAGAACAGATTCAGATAAAAAACATGGCGCGCTCATTTATGCGCGACGAAAAGAGCAAAGAAAAACAGGTTGAAAACTGGATAAAAAACGCCGATAAAACCAAAAAATTCCCCGTTGAATTCATGAAAGAAGCCGCGAAACTCGGCCTTCTGTCTATAGACATTCCCGAAGAATACGGCGGAGCGGGCCTGGACCGCGTAAGCGCACTTCTGGCATTCGAAGAGATTGCTTACGTCTCGGTCCCCTTTTCACTGGATATATTGGTCCACAATTCACTTTCGGCATTTGCAATCAACTTGGCCGGCAGAAAAGACCAGAAAGAAAAATATCTGCCGAGGATGGCATCGGGAGAAATTTTCGGCTGTTTTGCGAACACCGAACCCGACGCCGGCTCGGACGCAAAAAATATCAAAACCCGCGCGGTTAAAAACGGGAACAAATGGCTTTTGAACGGAAAGAAGAGATTTTGTACGAACGCCTCCGCTTCCAAGGTTGCCGTTGTTTTTGCCAGAACTTCCGAAAGAAAAGCAGGAAGCCCCGGAACCACCGCTTTTCTTATTGATATCGGCCCGCGGGTCAAAGGCTATTCGCTGGACAGGCTGGAACCGAAAATTTGTCAGGCCGGCTCAACGCTTTGCGAATTCAGTCTTAACGACTACGAAGCGTCCGATGAAAATGTTTTGGGCGAAGTTGATAAGGGCTGGAATGTTTGCGGCGGGACTTTCGAACATTCGCGCATATGGATAGCAATGCAGGGCGACAGCCTCGCACAACACGCTCACGACGAAATAATGAAATACGCCTCGGAAAGAACAACTTTCGGCAAACCGGTCATTGAAAACCAATACATTGCCTTTGAACTGGCAAAATTAAAAATAGAAATTGAATCCGCAAAAATGATGGCCTATAAAGCCGCTTGGCAGGAGATGACCTCAAACCCCGAATTCGCCGTCACCGCCTCAATGGCCAAGTATATGGGCGGCGAACTCGCCGTAAAAGCAACCCGCCTCGCCTGCCAATATGCGGGAGGGATAAGCATTTCCCAAGAATCCATATTTTCTAAGCTATATGCCGACGCCCTCGCTATACCGATATATGAAGGCGCGTCCGAAATACAACTGGCTATTATCGCCAAAAACATGAAGAGCAGATCCGCCTTGACGTAAAGGCGGTTTTTTTGTTACCTTGTTCTTAGATATTTTTGAAGGAGCTTGACAATGAAAACCTTGAAAACCTTTATTTTGGCTGTTTTTGCGTTTATAGCAGCAAGTACTTACAGCAACGCTTCTTTCGCTGACGAGATAGTTATCTTAAAAACGTTCGACTATGAGATCCGGAAAAACGACAATCTGATCCATCTTGCGAAACGGTTCGATACCACCAAAGCAAAACTTTTGGCGGCAAATACAGGCAGCCGCTGCATCAAAAACGAGAATCTTATTTTGAGGGGATGCAAGCTGAACGTCCCAAGCCTCTATCCGGCGGCAAAAGTAGAAGAAGCCTTACAGAAAGGCAACGAAAACGTAATGCGCTTAAAGCTGGCAAATATTGCACTGACAAAAAGCAACTCAAAACTATCGTTTATGCTTAGCGGGGTGGGTATTATAGCCGGATTTCTCTTCATAGGACTGCTTGTGATTATGGTCCGTACAGCGGCCTTTAAAGAAAACATGGAAAACAAATTAAAAGAAAGCGAAACAACGGTAGAAGAAAGAGGAAGAGCCCTGAAAGACCAAGAAACAGACCTTATAGGCCTGAAGCTTTGGAGAGACGGCGCCGTAAACCAAATCAATAATTTGAAAACCAGATTAAGCCTAAAAACCGAAGAATTGAGCCTGCAGGAAGGCTCGCAAGAGGAAATTAAAAGGCTGAAAGCTGAAAACGACAGTTTGGTTTTAAAGCTTAATGAGCATATGAGAGCAGTAGATCGTTTATATTTCGAAAACGGCGGGATGGAATCAAAAATTAATATACTTGATGCACAGCTTGCGATGCTAAGCGGACCAAAAGACTATGTTGAAGTTAAAACACAAGAAAATGGCATTTTAAAATTCAATGTTCATACGGTTTATTGCAAACACAAAGATTGCAAGGTAACCCCAATGCTTTCAAACGCTACCTCACACCACTTTAAACCACACACGCAGGCAGAAGAGCCAGGACTAAAAGAAACAGTTGATCGCACATAAAATTTTTCCGGCGGTCCGCCAACAGGCGGAGCCAAAGGAAAAATTAATAAAATTAAGCGGAGGTCCGAAAGGAGCCAAAGCTTGGTTAAAATGCGGTATCACACAAAGCACAGATGAAAATCTGTGCTTTTTTTATTTTTTACTTGCCTCCATAAAACAATAATGCTAACAATATACTAGGTTAAAAACAGAAACACAGATGCGCAAAGCGGTTTATGAGGCTATTTCTTATGTTCTTTCCGGTGTCATTATATTGTCGGTATTTGTTTTAGCAGACGCATATCTTAATAAGGGGCCGGATCTAAGAAATGTTAAATCAAAACTCGTCTGGCTAGCCGATGAAATAGGGATTTACGAAACCATCATTCCACGGCCGGAAACGGTCAGATTAATTACACAAGACGAAATTGAACGCGAATACGTTAAGACTTTCGGCATTCTCGACCCTGTCCAAATGTCAAGGGTGCTGGACAGCATAAAACTAGACAGGATCCGATTTAACGCGCCGATCTGCGGACTTTACACTGCTGACAATAACATGAGGGCAGTATATCTCTCCCTGCACTGCGGAAGAGACGACGAAGCTCTGATTCACGAACTAACACACCATATTTTCTATGTTGTTCTTGGTCCGGGAAAAATAGATAACGGAGAAAACCTAGCAAGAGAAATAAGCCGTAATTATTTCATTCAAAAAAGATGGTCCTTAAAATTCCTGAACAAAGCCGGTTTGCTCGGATTAATTACGGGCAGAGCCGGTTAAATTATAGCATCAAGAAATTGATGCTATTATTTTTGTATGAGAAAGAAAAGATACTATCTAATCGGAATTGCAGGTGTGGCCATGGCAAGTTTGGCTGGGCTTTTGAAGAAAAAGGGCCATGAGGTTGTTGGTTCCGACCAGGATGTCTACCCCCCGATGTCAGATATGCTCAAATCCTTAAAAATCCCCGTATTTAAGCCGTATAATGTGTTTCATATGAAACGGCATAAACCTGATATTGTGGTTATCGGCAACGCAATTGGAAGAGGTAATCCGGAGTTGGAATACGTAATTTCTAACGGGCTTCCCTATCGGTCAATGTCCGATATACTTCGGGAAGAATTTATTGCGTGGCCTTCGAAGCCTTGGCGAAGTAGGCAGCAGAGGAAGGCTATCGTAATCGCCGGCACACACGGCAAAACGACTACTACGGCTATTGTTGCCTGGATTCTAGAAACGGCCGGATTTGATCCAAGTATATTTGTCGGCGGTTTCATGAGAAACATCAATTCAACCTTTAAGCTCGGCAAAGGAAAATATGTTGTTTTAGAGGGAGACGAATATGATACGGCGTTCTTTGATAAAGGACCAAAGTTTTGGCATTATCGTCCGTTTATCGGCTTGGTCAATAATATTGAATTAGACCATATCGATATTTATAAAGACCTCGATGCCATTAAATTCGCCTTCGGCAGATTCATCAATTTAATACCTCAAAACGGCCTGCTAGTTGTTTCCCGTGAAAACCAAAATGCCTATACTTTAAGCCAAAAAATGGCCAAATCCCCTATCGCAACCTATGGAGTAAAAAGCGGAGATTATAAGGCAAAAAACATTAAATTTACCGACGGTTATATTTCTTTCGATGTTCATTATAACGGACACTTGCCCGACAGTAAGGCGGGTGTTCTATCGGACATACGAACAAAATTAATCGGTAAGTATAATATCTCAAATATTCTCGGGGCGATTGCAATTGTGAAGTTCTTAAAAATTCCGGATGTAAAAATTAAAAACGCGATTGCAACATTTGAAGGAGTAAAGCGCAGACAAGAAATCATCGGAGAAAAAAACGGAATAACTGTAATTGATGATTATGCGCATCATCCGACTGCCGTACGCCTTACGCTAGATGCTGTACGACAAAGGTTTCCTGCCTACGCCAAGGCTTCGGCGGACAAGCACAAGAAACGTCGCATAGTTTGTATATTTGAGCCAGGTTCTGCCTCATCAAAGCGAAGAGTATTTGAGAAACAATACATTGAATCTTTTAAACATGCCGATTTGGTCTATCTCTACAAGCCATTTAATGCCCAATCTCTTCAGAAGCGTGAAACATTCAACGGAAAATATGTGTCGCAAATGTTGCACAAAAATGGCGTTTTAGCCTCAAATTTTGAAAATATAGACAAAATGCTGTTTCATATGAAACAGCACGTGAAGCCCAGAGACGTGATTTGCATCATGTCCTGCCGTGGATTTGACGGTCTATACAAGCAAATCTGGGATATCCTCTAAATCAAAACCTTGTTTCATATGAAACAAGGTTTTTTGTTGTTTCATATGAAACCAAACAATGCTAGGAATTAAACATGCCAAAAACCGAAAAACGCAAAATAGGGGATATCGGAGAAGAGTTTACTTGCCGATTTCTGGAGAAAAGAGGATATAAAATTATTGAAAGGAATTATTTGAAGAAATGGGGAGAGATAGATATCGTAGCTAAAAATAAGGACGGATTGCACTTTGTGGAGGTAAAATCGCTCACTTGGAAACCGGGTTTCCAAGTGACTGAATATATGCCGGAGGCAAATATGCGCCTTTGGAAGAAACAAAGAATGACGCGAGCCATAAAAACATATCTTTTGGACCGAAAAATTCCGAATGATGTGGATTTTCAAATTGATATCGCCGCCGTTTTCCTTGATTTTGAGCGTAAAAAGGCTAGAATTAGACTACTTGAGAATGTGATTTTGTAGCTTTCCTTCACTGAAGCTTCGGAGGGCGCAACGGGCTGTAGTATAGTGGCAGTACGCCTGATTTGGGATCAGGTGGCCTGAGTTCGATTCTCAGCAGCCCGACAATACCATGGAATTTGCAATAGAAATAAAAAATCTGGTTAAAAAGTATCAGAATAAGACCGCCGTTGACGATGTGTCTTTTAGCGTAAAGCGCGGAGAGTTTTTTGGTTTTCTAGGCCCAAACGGGGCAGGGAAGACCTCAACAATCAACGCGCTTACCGGCATCGGCCAGTTTCAGGGCGGAGAAATAAAAGTTTTTGGGTTTGATGTGGTAAAAGATTACCGCGAAGCCCGCAGAAAAATCGGCCTTTCTCCGCAGGAATTTAATATTGACGCGTTCGTTTCACCGAGAGACACCCTTTATTATGTGGGCGGATTTTTTGGAATGCCAAAAAAAGAACGCGTCAAAAGAGCAGACTCCGTGTTAAGAGAGCTTGGGTTCGGCCATGAGGCAGATTTACCTTTCAGGGCATTGTCCGGCGGTTTTAAAAGGAGGGTAATGCTTGCGCGGGCAATGATGCATAATCCGGATATTCTTATTTTGGACGAGCCGACTGCGGGAGCAGACGTTGAATTGAGACACGGTTTATGGAAAATTTTATCCGACCTCAATAAAAAAGGGAAGACAATATTGCTCACTACGCATTACCTGGAGGAAGCGGAGCGCCTTTGCGACCGCATCGGCATAATTTACAACGGCAAACTGGTGGCCCTGGAATCCAAACACGAACTAATCAAGGATGGAAAATCTATAGAAGAACATTATTTAAATTTAACAACTAACGGGGCAACGCAATAAAATGAATTTTATCGGCGTACTGGCTTTTATAGAAAAAGAGACAAGTAAAATGCGCCACTTGGGCGCCCAAATTTTATTTGCACCGTGGGTTTCCGCGCTTCTTTATATTTTGATATTCGGACAGGTGGTCGGCCAAAGGATAGGGGAAATATCCGGCGTTACATACATAGATTTCGTTGTGCCGGGACTTCTTATGATGAATATTATGCAGTCCGCATTCGGGCACGCTTCGTCCGTGCTTTATTTCAACAGGTTCATCGGAAGCATTAACGAGCTGATTACCGCACCGTTCTCATATTTTGAAATAATAATCGGCTTTTTGGTCTCCAGCCTGATAAGGGTTTTGGTCATCGGCGGGGGAGTGTATGTCATCGCCCTTCTTTTTACGGTTACGACCGTAAATCATTTTTTCCTGTTTTTGTTTTATGTCATATCAAGCTCAATTGTTTTCGCGCTGGCAGGGCTTTTGGTAGGCCTTTGGGCGGAACATTTTGAGCATTTGGCGATACCCACAATTTTTATAATTATGCCGTTAACTTTTTTGGGCGGTGTTTTTAATTCCATTTATATGCTTCCCGAAAAACTTCAAATTTTTGCGTATTTCAATCCGTTCTTTTATTTCATAGACGGAATGCGCTATTCAATGATAGGAATATCCGAATCTAACCGCACGGCCGGGATTTTGTTCATTTTAACTTTGATATTGGTTTTGGGAGCGTGGGTCTGGAAGTTATTTAAAATTGGATATAAGATAAGGAATTAAGCGGGATTAGTTTAATGGCAGAATAGGAGTTTTCCAAACTCTTGGCACCGGTCCGATTCCGGTATCCCGCACAAAAAAAACAAAATAAAAACCCCGTGAATATCACAGGGCTCCGGCGGAGAAATATATTTTTAATACCGCTCTTACCGGTATGTTTAATATTACAACATCGTCAGCGGCAACAAACGGCAATGTTAAATGCAACAGGCCGGGCCACCAAGTATGGTAATAAATTTTGTTCTTTTCCAGGAAGTAATAATTTATTTCATCGTCTTCCCGGCGGACGACTTGCATTACAAACCCGATCGGATAACCGCCGAAAAAAGACTTATCTTTCAGTTTTACGCAGAATAAAAACTTTTTTTCTTTTTTCTTTTTAAAGACCTTACCCCAAATTTTCGCAATACTGTCTTCCACCGTCTTTAACGGCACATTGCCTAAAAGCCAAAGACCCGGAAACAGTATAGCAACGGAAAAAGCCATAACAGCAATCCCACGCAAAGTAAGAAGATTGACGATTTTTTCCGTGCTCAGCAAATACATTGTCAGAGTTCTTGACCACTCCGTTGCGTCTAAAAAATGGTGCGTCAAAAAAATAATAAACAACCAACCAAAATATAAAAACGCACCGACAATCACACCCCTTCTTACGCCTTCCCCGAACGGCAACCATTTCCGCTTGGGCTTTTTTGGCAAGTTTTCTTCCCGAACTGTTTCTGCCATCCGTGCCTCCGTTTCTGTGAAATAGCATAGCACAAATCAACCCGCCTTACAGGGCGGGTTGATTTTATTTAAAATATTAAATTAAGCTTTACTTTACCGCTTCTTTTAGCGCTTTTCCCGCCTTAAAGCGGGGGACTGTGGTTGCGGGAACCTGAACCATTTCTCCTGTTCTCGGATTCCTCGCTGTACGAGCCTTGCGGGCCTTGGTTACGAACGCGCCGAATCCGGCAATTGAAACCTCATCTCCTTTTTTAAGACAGGCCGTGATAGTGTCAAAAATAAAATCAACCACTTCATCAGAATGTTTCTTTGAAGTGTTCATCCCTCCTTTGACATGCATCTCGTGCAATTTTTCTCCTAACTCTGCTTTATTCATGTTTTTATAAAATTATTGATAATGCTCAAATTCTATACTCTGTAACGATTTCCCGCAAATGCCTGATATCCACAGCTCGGGCAACCTCGCCGTGAACAGCGCCTTTTTCTTCAAGCTCCAAATAAACCGCGTTCACTTCTATCGGCCCCGATTCAGGCGGGTTTTTCTGGTTTTTAATATTTTTTTTGAATCTTTCTATAGACGGTTCTATCTCTACCCCGATAACAGAATTGTAAGCACCGACCATTCCGATGTCCGAAATATAAGCAGTACCTTTCGGTAATATTTTTGCGTCCGCGGTAGGCACGTGCGTGTGCGTTCCAAAAACCGCGGAAACTTTCCCGTCCAAATACCAGCCCATCACGGATTTTTCAGAAGTGGCATCCGCATGCCAATCTAAAATAATAAACGGTGTTTTGCCGGCGTACTCTTCTAAAATTTTATCTATTGTTTCAAAGGGGGAAGTATATTCCTGATGCATGAAAACTTGGCCAATGAGATTGATAACGAGCAGTTTCACGCCCGCATCCGGAAAGAAGTCCGACTTCCCGGGGAAGTCGGACTTCGAGGAGGGTGCGGATTTCACGTCATATAAAATTACTCCCCTGCCGGGAAGGTCCGCGCGCATGTTCGCCGGGCGCGTTATCGGATAATTTTCATCGTTCAAAATTTTCTCAACATCCTTTCCTTCAACCGAATGGTTTCCACCCGTAAAAATATTTACTCCCGCATCGCGGAGCTCCTGCAGCTGCGACGGTCCGATTCCTTTTCCGTGCAAAATATTTTCAACGTTGGCTATCACAACATCAGGCAAAAATTTTTCGCGCCAAACAGGAAGCATGTGTTTAACACCGGCTCTTCCAAGTTTCCCGACAACGTCTCCGAAAATTAGTAGTTTCATGGATTTTATTAAACTAATTCTTGCATCTTTGTTTCACCTAGTCGCTATTGACAAGTTTTGATAAAATATGATAGTTTTTAATAAGAGAGGGGACGGCAAATGAAATTAGTTAAGAAGATCGTAAAAACTGTTGTGTGCGACAAACATAGTGGCGTGATAATTATAGAAAACCAAAAAGAAATTCATGAGGAGCTGCTGGAGCACGTCGATGATGACAGAAGGTCCTACGACACATTAATACGATGGGTTAGCTGCCCAAAGTGTAGATGGGTTGTGGTAGTGGATACAGAAGATTTTCCGTGTGCAGGAGAATGTAAACGTAAAAATCTGAAAAAATTTACAAGAAACGCAAAAGTGTCGTGGCCGGCTTAATCAAAAGTTTTTATCTCGCGTATTCTATCGCGCGCATCTCCCTGATAACATTCACTTTGATTTCTCCGGGGTATTTCAATTCATTCTCAACGCGGTCCGCGATGTCGCGGGCCATTTTTTTGGCTTCAAGATCAGATAGGTTTTCTGGTGAGACGAAAATT
>Ga0155691_135_pt1 | contig 42509 bp, 43 predicted proteins | sample RifCSPlowO2_01_FD_107348 | JGI IMG/M metagenome (GOLD analysis project Ga0155691, IMG submission 107348) | Candidatus Giovannonibacteria bacterium RIFCSPLOWO2_01_FULL_45_34 | reverse complement strand
CAAACAACAAATTGACCTTATAGAAACTACCATTAAAGACGTTCTCGGCTGTTTGGGCATTTCTTATGATTTGGAATTCCAAGAGGGAGGAGACGGTTCATGGTTCCAGATAAAAACAAACGACGCACCGCTTTTAATAGGCGAAGGAGGGCAAAACCTTGCCGCGCTCAACCATGTTGTTAAAAAAATAGTTGAGAAAAAAAATCCTGCCGGCGGCCAATTCAGGTTTTCGCTGGATATAAACGATTATAATAAAAAAAGAGTGGAGGAAATTAAAGACCTCGCGCGCATGCACGCTCAGCGGGTCAGATATTTTAAAAAAGAAGTTGAGATGCGCCCGATGAACGCCTACGAAAGGCGCGTGGTTCACTATGTTCTTCAGGAATACCCCGATATCGCGACCGAAAGCCGCGGAGAGGGCCTTGAGCGCCGTGTCGTGATTAAACCGTTGAATCTGGTTTAGAAAAAAATAAGTGAATTTGACATACCATGCGCGTAAGTTAATATTTATAATATGGAATCACAAGAAACAATAAAAAACCTAGCCGACTTAAAAAGGACGATTTTAACAAAAGAAATCAATCAACACACAGAGTCCTTAAAAGAAAAATTTGACGATATTCCTAACGGTCAATTTCCAAGTAAATTACCAAATATTGATTCAATATCTGTTATTTCTGCCGGCGAAGGCATGGAGAAGGAAATTCAAGTAATACTTTTTTATAAAAACAAGCTCAATAAAGACGCGCACTGTACCGTTTCTATAGACAGGAACGGCGTGTTTAGCGGCGATTATCCAGATGTGAAAATTGATAATGACACATTAAAAAACGAAATACTCGGACTTATCAATAAAATTAGCGCGGGATTTTGGAAAAAAACCAATATTGAAATATTATCCGAAAAAGATGAAGGGCCGGAAAAAGGACCTGCCGACGGAGATGGTCCGGAGAGCAAACCCAGCTTACCGGACCCGGACAGATTTCCGTTTATGGAAAATCAGCCAAGATCTTTATTCGGATTTGTTAATGTGCTTGATGGTTTCAATGGATATCGCGGAACAGTTTTCCCAAAGGCGATTGTTTTAGAAAATGAGCGTAAGGGCAATGCCGCATTTATAGTTGATTTGACGGAACCAATTGAAGTGGACGAAAAAGTTTTTGAAAAACCGCCTTCATCGCGATTTACAAGGGCGGAAAGCGAGGTTATTTTAAATAAATATTGGAAGCCTATTGCTGAAAAAGCGAAAACAAAAAAAGAGCTCGTGGCTTTGGGCGCTGAACGCGTAATCCACTCTCAAAACACCTGGAAAGAAAAACTCCAAGCCGCTATTGATAAGCGGGTTTAAAAAACAAAAGGAATTTTGTGCCAGCCGATGCCCACATTTCGGGTCTGAAAGACCATAAAAAGGCGTAGGCGCGCTCAAATTTTTTCTTTTTTATTTTAACTTCATACTCCAGAGGAAGCCTGTGGTTTTGTCCTGAAAAGCAATAAAAGAATCGTCGCTAAGGATTATCGGGCGGATGATGTCCGCGGAAGAGGCGGCAATATTTGTTGTTTTTCCATCGGATGTGTTTATGGAAAATATATTGTCCCGGAAAGAAACCGCGCCCTGCCACCAAGTATCGGGATATTTTACGCTCGGCATGTTAATCGGCGCGGCGCAGTAAGCGTATGTTTTAAGGCTGCTCGGGAAAACGCATTTTTCCGCTATTGTAAGCAACTCCAATTCTTTTTCCGCGGAAGATTTAATGTCTATATATTTAAGAGGCTGTATCTGTCCCCCGCCGCTCACAGTTGAGACGATTACTCCTGTGCCGTCCTTATTCCACGCCGCGTCCAGCCCAAACCCTTCGGCGACTTTAGAAAAGCTTCCTCCGGCCGGCGTGAAAGTGTACAAATATCCGCGGGAGGCGTAGGAAGATTTTGTTTTAACCGCTAAAAGCGAGGTGCCCGGCCACGAAAGCTCAAGATCAGGAAGAATGTTATCTAAAATCTTTTTTTGATTTTTATAATCCGCCGTAGCCGTAAAAATATTACGGGTTGTTCCCAGATTGTTGATGAACGCCATAGATTTGCCGTTTGGCGAAAACGCGACGTCGGAAATTGTGTCCGGCAAGAAAGTGGTTTTCGGCGTGGACGTTGCTTTATAATCTATCAGTAATTTTCTGATAATTCCCGCGGAGTTATAAAAAACCACGGCTGTTGTTCCTCCCGGAGCCCAGACCACTTTCATTATTTGGGCGACGGTAAAGTTGGAAATTTTTGTTTCTTGGTTTGTGCCGTCGGCTTTTCTTTCAAAGAGATGCCCCAGCGCTTCGGGAATATTTTTATGAAATCTTATCAGGCCGGTATCGGCGGAAGAAAGCGACACAATCCTGTCATCGGTAAGTTTTATTTGCGTGCCGATAGGAAAACGGGCAACCTGATCGGCGCTTAAAGCGGAACTGTCGGCGTTTTGAATGTTTGATACGGGCGCGATTCCCGAACCGTTTGTGCCTCCTCCCGTCTGCGAAGCGGTATCAGTTGATGAGGGAGTTTTGCTGGCGGAAGTCGGAAATTGGTCTTGAAAACCGACTATATTTAACGGCGTTTTTCTGCCGAAAAAGAATACCGCACCTCCTATCAATAAAATTACTGCCGCGGCGATTATTATTGTTGTTTTATTTAAATATTTTTGCATATGTTTAGGTAGTCATATTTTAAGGAAGGTTTGGTATATTTAACGCGCCGCAGGCCACCAAATTGGTGTTGATTGTGTTCAAAATCAACCATGAGAGGAGCGCCAGAAGCAAACCCCATATCGCCGCCCAAATGCGGTCTTTGGCGTCTTCTTTGCTCGTAAGGCCCTCGGAAAGCGAATATTGCATTCCTCCTACTACTAATTGAACAACGGCTATTACCGCGGCAAGGCCGAATATGTAGGGCATTATTCCGTTTACGTATTGGCAAAATGTATCCGCGCTGCTTATGCCGCTTTCGGTGCCGATGCCCGGAATCGGCTGGGCAAGAGTAAACGCGCGCACGGCGAAAGCAAAGCCGAACAACAGAGGGGAGAGCAGATAATATAAAATTTTATTTTTTAATTTCATTGGGTTGCCTGAATATTAAATGACCCGTTTGTGTTTTGGTGTATTGTTTTTTTGTCGTTTATATTAAGCGAGAAATTTGTAAGCGATATCGCGTTTTCAGGAGCGGTTATTTCCAGAAGCAGCGGATTTTTGCCGGCGGGCTGTTCAAATTTTTCTCCGTTTGCGTTCCAGCTCATTACGGCCCTGTTCAAAGAAAACAAATCAAAAAAGTAAGGCTCGGCCAGTATGGAAATATTACCACCCCCTCTTACGCCAAAAGACACGTTTGCGTTCCCCGCGCGTCCCGTAAGAGGATTCATTTCATAAAATAAAAGTTTTGGTTCGGCGGTTTGTATGCTTGCGGTTTTTTGCGCGGAAATTGCGCCGGACAAACTGCTCACTTTTACTTTTATTGAATAGGATGTTCCGCCGGAATCAAACAAAGAAAATATCATAGTATTCCGTCCCGGACCCGATTGGTCGCGCAGCTTTTCTCCGTTCAAAGACCATTCATATATTAAATTTTGAGGCGCAATTCTCGCGCCCGACAAAAACAAATGAGGCACCGCGTATACTTCCACTGTTCCTGCGGCGGAAGCCAAAGAAGAGCCTCTGTATAATTGAGGGGTATATGTTAGAGGATTTAAAACAATATCCACGTCAGCGATATAAATAGTTAAGCTTTTTGAAAACACGCGCCCGTCTGTCGCGGTTAACGAAACATCAATTTTCATTGAAGAGCCGAGAGGACCGGCGGTAAATGTCTGGCTGGTAATACCTAAACCGGAGGCAACGGCCTTCCCGTTTAAAAACCATTTATAATTCGCGCGCTGCGCGTCTGTGCTGTATGTTTTTGTTTCAACTGTAAAAGTTTCTCCCGCTGACGGGTAAGCCGGGCTGGAAGCAAGAGACAGGTCCGCGACTTTCGTATCTATCGCCGCACCCGCATTTTGCGACGCAAAAACCGTGATTAAGACTAAGAATATTATTGAATTTTTATAAAATATTTTCATATTTATGCGGCCATAACTTCTAATGCTTTTCCGCCGGGTATCATATTTTCCGCTTGTTTTTTATAATCATTTATCACGTGTCTTATTGCCCAGCCCGTCCAAAAAGGTAAATTGTTGCCGATGGGTATTTCTTCCACAACAAATGCTATTGATAATTCAAGGAAGACATTACTTGATTTATATCCCCACAGCTTAAGCAATATAAAGAAAGTCAACACGGCATATACGCTTAATATTAAGTTTATCATAGTACTTAGGCCCAGCGCTATGGCACCCAGCGCTGCTCCGACAACCGGTATAACCGCAAGAAGCCCGCTTAAGCCGGCGCCGAAAAAAGATGCGAAAAATTGAACACCATCAAAAAATATAGCAATGGCAATCAATAAAATAGAACGCATTGCCGTCATCTTCCCGTCTTTTTTATTTCTTTTTGTTTCGTTCATATTTATTGGGGGGTAGTACTTGTACTCTGCGCGAAGTCTTGTTTGGCCTTTTTTATCGCCAAAAGCTGGGCGGGGTCGGAAGTAATAAGCTGGTCTTCGGTATAGGAAGCAAGTATTTTAATGGCGACGTGTTTTAAGCCCGCAAAAAAAATTCCTTCGCCGACATCCGACTCCAGCAATAAGAATTTTTCTTCGTCCGTAAGATTAAATGTTTCTTTCAAGATATCTATTGACGCGGGAGCCTGGCGCAGAAGTATTTGTATTGATGAGTTTGTTATTAACGGTTTTCCGTAAGGCGAACTTAAAAAGTCGGTAACGTCCTGTGTTACGGTGGCTAAGCCCAAAAAATATTTTCTCGCGCGCTTGGCGATGCCGAAAAGGAAAGAGGCTCCGTCTTCATTTTTCATTATCCACCACGCTTCGTCCACAATCAGCAGCCTTTTTTTGAGTGTGGTGCGTACGGCGCTCCAGATATAATTGATGATTATATACATTGCGACCGCGCGCAATTCATCTTCCATGTCGCGTACAGAGAAGACCACAAATTTTTGGTTGATATCCACGTTGGTCGGCTGGTTTATAAATCCTGCCCATGTTCCCTGGGTAAATTTCCTTAGGCGCTGTGCGATAGACTCTCCTCCCTCCATATTTGCCACAACTAGTTCAAGGTCCGACATTACGGGCGGAACGGCTTTTGCGAAGTCGGATTCGGAAGTAATGTCGCGCGAGGCGTAAGTTTCGGTTATGGCGTGATCTATGACCGAATCTTCTTCAGGAGTAAGCCCGCCGAGCATGATGCGGAAAAGGCCGACCAGATTGATGATGTGGCTTCTTAAAACATCAGCGGGAGATTCGTCTTCGCGGGGAAGAGGCAGGTCAAAAGGGTTAATATGATGTTTTGATGTAAGTGAAATATTAAAATATCTTCCGCCGGTGGCCTCCGCCAAATATTCATACTCGCGCTCGGGGTCTATTACTATCACATCCGCGTCGAACATTATGGAGCGGAGAATTTCCAGCTTGGTCGCGTATGATTTTCCGGCACCGGCTTTCGCGAAAGTGACGGAATTATAATTTTCCAGGCTGAAGCGGTCAAAAAGGACAAGTGAATTGTTGTGGGCGTTTATTCCATAAAGAATTCCTTTGTTTGAGGTAAGATCAAAAGAAACGAAGGGAAAAATGGAGGAAACCGGCGAAGAATTCAGGTAATTATGGATTTTAAGCATGTCTGTTGCCGTCGGGAAAACCGAATCCATACCTTCTTTTTGTTGGAACAGCGCGGGTTTTATATACACGAGCCTTGCTTCCAGTACGGATTTCATATCAGCCTCAACCTTATCAAGCTCTTCAACGGTGTTTCCGTATACTGTTATATAAAGGCCGAACGAAAAGAGTCTTTCCTGTGCTTGCTGGAGCTTGTCGCGCAAATCTTCCAAGTCCTGATAAGCGGTATCTAAAATCGGGTCTCTTACCAGTCCTTTTTCCTGACGCATGTGTATCTGCGACTGCACTTCGGCAACCTTCCTCTGCATTTTTCTTAAAATTATCGCGGTATCCACCGGATGAATGAACATTGAAATATCAAAAACCTTGTCCATATTGATTATCGGGGAAAACCAGTTTGTCGTAAGAATTCTCGGGAACGAAAAAACAAAAAGCGTCCGCGCCAATTTTTCTCCCAAACGGACATAGTTTGCGGAGACTTCAAGAGCCGACGGAGCAATGACATCTTTCAATTCCAAAACGGCGGAACGGTATATTTCTTCCGGGAAAACCGGTGTAATCTCCGGCCCTTTTGATTTCTTTTTAAATAAGTCTGCTAGTGCCATATTTTTATATATCCGCCGTAATCGGAGGCGGCTTGCCTTTTTCCAGCTCGCCCGGATTGTACAGGCCGTAAAAAAGTTCAATAAGCTCTTCTGTGTTTAAGGGTGCGCAGCGCACTCCGGTGCGGATGAGGCCTTGTAAAACCGCGTCTATCCTCTGCCAAAGCTGGTTTTTGTATTCTTCAAATTTTTCAGCTTGCATCGGGTCTGTTTTTTTAGTTTTGCCGACCTGGCTGAAAGAGCGGGTCAGATTTTTAAAGATATTTCCCGGGTCCGAGGTTGAAGCCGAGCCGAAAGCGGGCGGAGAAAAAGGGACCACCACATAAAAGCTTTTGGTTACAATATTTGCCGCGCGGACGAACGTGCGCACAAATTCAATATATTCGGTAATTTGTATCTTTAATAATTCATTGGTCTGCTTAGCTTCCGCCTCGCGCAGGGTTTCTATGTACGGCTCAATATTTAATTTGCGCGAACTCATAAAAAATTGCAGGGAAAAATCCAGGGAATTCAGAAAATTCTGGAATTGCATTATTATCGCGGTCTGCTCATCGGTGCTTTTTAGCGCGAAATTCAGAGAAGAAGCCATGAGTACGGCGCGCATTGTGCGGTCTTTTAAAATAAGGACGCCGTCCCTGATCTCTTCTATTTGCAGTAAATTTTGCGATGGTATTGATGAAGTTTGAGCCATAAATATAATACTAATCTGCGAATTTTATGCGAATAATGCGAATCGCGAATATTTGTAATTTGTTGCATTTAGATATCATTTGTTGATTTGTATTATGTTTTTCTTTTCCTGTTTAAATTTTGCTGAACGTCCAGCGACCACGAAAGATCCTGCAGTCTGTTTTTGGTAAGCTGGGTTCCGGTAAGATCGGTGTTCGGCATGAGCTGTTCTTCAGGCTTCATCTCTTTCGGTATTTTTTTCCAAAGATATAATTTTTCCGAACCGGCGAAGCCGAGAGCGTTGTTTAATACTCTTATAAAAGGGATGCCGTTTACTTTTAAGAACGCGAGAGCTACGAAGAATCCGCCGATAGGAACTCCCAAAATAATCACGAGCCACAACTGCAAAAAAACATATAGTATGAATATTGAGGCTCCGCCTGCGGCAATATAGAAAAATTGTTTGGCGGTTAAGGGACCAAAGATCTTATCTTCTACTTCAATGAACTGTGGTACTTGGTGTTGCATGTTATTCTATCGGTTCCCTATAAGGATCCTTTATAGAATTAGCATCTGCCTCGCCGTTAAGCGGGTCAAGCTTGATTTTCCCGCCCAGCGCGTTTTCTATTTCTGATTTTACGGTTTGCTGGTTTAAGGGTGCTGTCGGAGATATTTTTGGCGGAACACTTATTGTGGTGGTTTCGGGTTTGGTCGGAGGAGCCGAAATTGTAGGAGCTACAACCGGGGGCGTTTTAGAAGGAATCACATACGGCTCGGCAGAGGGCGCAGACGACTGTACCGATGTAGGTACAGTCGGTTCTGAGCCAGCAGGCGAAGAACTACGTTTCAAAAATGTTTTTGCGTCCCGAAACATGGTTTTAATGCCAGACGCCGGCGGAGGGTTTAATTGCAGAGAAACGCTGTCTATTTTTTGTTTCGGTTTTATAACCGACTCCCCGGCGTCTATTTTATCCAGCAACGCGTCTATCGGCGTAATTTTTTTTGCGAAGATTTGCGGTGTTGCTCCGACGTCCGCTCTAGGCGGAGTCGGAGTCCCGACCGAAGCGTCGGGAGATTTTTTAGTTTCAGGTTTTTTTGCTATCGGAAGCGGAGCGAAATTGAGCTTTGTATCCCCAACCACAACCATGCTGGCAGGAGTCATCTTTCCTTCCTCTTTGAGGTCGGACTTCCCAGGGAAGTCCGACCTCTTTCCTGCCTCGCCGGCAGGCAGGTCTGGTGTCGGTGGATTGATATGCACAACGGCGGGGTTGGAGGGAATTACATAGGTAGATGAAGCGGCAGGAGCTGATGTGGTCGGCGCCGGAGGCGCTGTTTTTGGTTCTTCTGGTTTACCCGCCTGAATGTTCGCTGGACTTGCCTCCTTCACCGAAGGGGTTACGGAGGCCGAGTCGGCGGGTAAACCATGTACTTTACGCATGGATGCCTTGATAGGCTGGAATATTTTTTGATTCACATCTTCGGCGATAACTCGGGCTTTTTCTTTATCAACTCCCAGTCTTTCCGAAAGATTTTTAATAAAATCGCCGGTCGGAGTAATACCGAACATAATATCGCTTATTTCGTCCCCAAGCTCCCCTACTTTATCTATCGACAAACCGTATTTTTTCCCGATATCGAGTATGGCCTGAGAAACCGAATCTGAAAAGAAAGCGTCCTGGATGTCCTGCGGAAGGCTTTTTAATTTTTTTTCGAAATCGTCGCCTATTAATCTCATGTTATGTTATGTTAGTTTAAATCTATCAATAAATTTCCGTTTTTGTGTACGCAGATGGGAAGCCATGTCGGTGTTGCCTGCCCTGTCAAAGGCCTGGGCCATTGACTCTAATTTATCAAGAGGAGCGGCTCCGGCCGCAGACGTATACATATTTTGCAATTCCGCTTTATAATCACTGCCCAAATCCGGTCTGGCTATTGTGGCATTCATTTGCTTTGTGGTTCCGTGCAAGACGACCTTGTCCATGGACGGGAGATTGTTTTTGTGAATGGTACCCATATTAATTGTAGGTATAACTTCCTTTTCGGTTTTACCGCCAATTGAGACGGCTAGTTTTGGCATTGAAGCCTCAAGAGTGGCAATCTTGTTGGGTTGATGCTGAGCTATATCCCTGTATACGGCTCCCTGTTCGGCGTCCGACATGTATCCGACGGCATTTAGAGCCGCAACCTTACCTGACATACGGGATATATCGTTATCAGACATATTATTGAGCGCAGATTTCTTAAGTTCTTCCGGAAGGTTTTTGAGATTTGGGCCGAGTTTTTCAACATCGCGCGCCAATGTCTTACCGATTGAGTCATTTGCCTTAATCTTTTCTTCCGGATCCATTTTATTAACCCAGCTGTGTGCTCTCAAAACTTTTGCCGGGTCGGTTTGCCAATTGGAAACCGTATCACCGCGCTCTTGGCTGGTCATAATCTTCCAATATTTTTCCTGCTCGTTTGATATTTCCGCATCTGTTCTTCCCCGTGTTCTCATGTCGGTTTCCATTTCATTCATAAATTCAGCGGTTGTTTTTGCGGGAATCGCAGCAGATGCGGCTGTCGCTGCAATGCCGGCCTGCGCCGTAGTAAGCGAGTTTCTCGTAATCGCATTGTCAAGTTTCTTAATGCCCTTTTCTCCTTGTGTCAGTTGCACTTCACGGCGCAAGAGAGCCAGCTGACCGGCATCGCCCTCTCTTACTACCTTGGCCAGATTTTTATCGTCATCAATTAGATTTTTAGCAATACCTTTGCTTAATTCCCTGTTTTTGCTTTCTTTCAAAGCTGAAAGTTGAGCGGTCGCAGATTGTTTGGTCAGTGCGGCCAGCTGGAACTCCGCCTTTTCTTTTGTTTGTTGCGTTCTGCTTCCTCCAAGCCCGGCTTTACCCATGCCCGCCATTGTTCCGCCGACTCTGCTCGCCAAATAAGAATTCGGAGCCGCCGCCTGAATTGTTTGTCCGATACGTCCGATGGTCCGGCTTGTAATCGACGCTTGGGTATACTTAGCACCCATTTTTGCCCAGTTCAAAACAGCTCCGGACCCGAAAACCGCCATTCTTCTCGCAACTAATATTGAGCCGACGAGCATAACACCCGCTATTAAATATCCTAAAAACAGCGCAGGCCTTTTTGGGTCAAGTAAATTATTGGAAGTTAAATTCGGAGTTAATTGCCGTACGAATTCATTAGAAAATAAAATAGCGAAATAAACCATGAACATATGAATAGGGAAGAAAAACGCATGGTTCAAAAAAGACGCCCACCATTCGTTCCACATGTTTTCTGTTTTAGGCAATATTGCGCCCAAAAACGCCAGAGGCATTAAAACAAGCAATATTGCAAGCACAGCAAAGCGTATAAGAAGCATGATCGCGGCAAATATCATTACATATGCAAATATAGCGGCTATTATTACCGTGCCCCAAACTATTTTGGCAAAATCTATCGCTTGCCCAAGTTGTTTGGAGTCGAGCCCTATTAAACCCTTTGCAAACTGATAAGCCCCCGGGAGGCTTGTATCTTGATTTATATTAAAAAGCAACTGAAGGCCGGTGCCTTTAAGAATTTTTACCGACGGCGATGTTGTATTATTGTCGGTTATCCTCATATAAAACTCATTACCCAAAACATTTGTGCCGTCTATAATCATAAGTCCCGCGGCCAAGCTGAAATTAATAAGAAGAGCTATTACGATAAGCCTCCGCAAAAGAACTTTGGTTTCATAGCCGGAAACGCGGAGCATCGTCGTGAACGAGATAAAAAGTAAAATTAAAATAAAGAACATATTTGCGACATCGCGCGAAATTTTCCATCCGACCGTGATAATGCTGATATTTTCGTTGAAATTTAGATTTTTTGTTATTACCAAATTATACACCGCTCCTATAAGAGCCGAAAACATAGTTACTATCGTTTGGACAACGAGCCCTACCGCGCCAAAAGCATAGACGGCGCCGGTGATGATCGTTCCAAAAACGGGAATTTCCGACAGTTTTTCGTCGGTGGTTTGTGGTGGTTTGGCCGGACCTGTCAGGTTCCCGCCGGCAGGATTTGGTGTATAAGGACAACCTGTTGGACAGCTTTTTGTGCCCCCGATTCCATCCGGACAGCCTGTGCCGTAACAGCTGCCGCCTATCACAACACCAGCGTGTGCATTGTTTGCATACCCAAAATTAATAACCACTAACAAAAACACTACAGCGGCAATTATTTTTTTTGAATTTTTCGTTTGTAAAAACATTTTGAAAATTTTGTTTTCAAATTAAATTAAGCCGGAGGAGGTGGTGGCGGGGGCGGCGGCGGAGGAACAATTACCGGCGGAGGTGTAGGCGTAATTGGAGGCGAAGTAGTCGTTGTACTGCCGGAAACCGTAACAGTTATCGGCCCTGCCGTAGTTTCGTTTCCGTAAAAATCGGTGGCTACCGCAGTAATATTGTAAGTGCCGTTACCAAGCGTGGCAGCAAAATTATTCAGGCGCCATCGTCCCAGCGACAATGTCCCGACACCAATCGCAATTCCGTCCGCGTAAAATACAACCGTAACACTATTTCTTCCGATAATAGTATTTTGGCCGTCGTACGCCACCACATTGAGGTTTTGACCGTTGGCGGAAACCTGTAAGTCTTCGGCTACAGGCGGAGTTGTGTCGGCATTTGCGTCATTACAATCCGCGAGACATGACTGCGGGCTTTCCGGATCTGTGCAGACGCCGTCTCCGCAGCCAAACGGAGGCTGTGGCGTAGGAGCGGGCGGAGGAGTGGTGTCTCCGCTTACATCGCCGGAAAGAATGCCTCCGAGCGAGAATAGAAGGTTTTGAAGTATTGACTGCAAAATTGCGGCGAGAGCTTCGTCCAATTCATCGGCAAGGTTTAAATTTTCCAAGTTTGAGTCCAGAACCTTGGAGAGTTCGGTTTCAACAGCTTTACCGGGGGTTGTGATTGTACAGTCTTGGCCGCCTGCGACCGGTCCGTCGTCCGTCATTATTTCTCCTTCTGTGCAATCAGCCTGACCTAAAAGACCAAGCGAAGCCAAAGCCTCGTTTTGGTTTTTACTAACTCCCTGTGCCTGTGTATTATCCAGCTGTATAATACCTTCTAAATAAACTATATAAGGATTGTTATTTGGGTCTTGCGTAAGCTGTAGCCAGGCATCCCATCCGCCGTCCTCAAAATTATTCAAAAAACCCTGCATATTATCCATTGTGCAGGAAGCGCGCTGATTGAAAGTCCGCCCGTTCCCGAAAATATTATTACTTAAGGATTGTTTTATCGGCGCGGAAAACGGCTGGCATAAATTTGCTAAATTGAGGTCCTGTAAAAACACGGCGCTTGCCTTGTCCTTCGCGTTTAAAAGAAATTTTTCCCAATCCAAAACGAACAAAGGCCCGCCGTCTATATTTCCTGTGCGCACCCATTGAACAATTTGCTGCATCAATGTGGCCATGGCGAGCTTTGTGATTATCCAGCCAAAAGCGTCCAGGTTGTCGTCGGGTATAAAAGATGTTACCCACGGCAGCCATGGCGGAATTCCAACTTCTTTTAGGTGCTGGGAGGCTTGCATTGTATTTAAAATCGCGAGGTCGTTTACTATAATTCCCTGAAGTATCGTTTCCTTTATCAGATTGATTACCGTAACAACACTGTCAACGACATCAATTACAGGCACGGTTGCTTTGGATTGGCGCGGGACGAACGACAAGCTCAATATTAAAATTAAAAAGAGTATAGCGGGCGTTTTAAATGAGGACTGTTTTATATTTTTGAAATTTATCTTCATGAAGGTTTGTTTTTACTAAGAAAATATTTATTAAAAAATGTGCCTTCTTGGCCGTCCGCGAAGTCAATTTTATCAATTTGGCTTTGTTTAAAAATATCAACCATAAATTGTTCGGCCCGGCCCGCTTGATTGTAATAAAATTGCACTCCAACCGAAGCTTTCAGCGGATCTTCTTTTGCCAGCTTCAGCATTTCTACCGCGACGGCGGTATTGTTCATTACGTTTAAAATAGCTAAATGTATTTCTGCGTACGCGGACGGCACTTCCATTTTTTTTAAAGATTCGGCCATATTTTTGTACGCGGAAATATTTTCATCCAGTTTTTCCGCCTGTGAAAAATCTCCCGATTTTGCCATCGCTGTTACGAACTGCACCTCCATTTCCGTGACATTTTGAAAATTTTTCTCAAAAGCATCGCTTAAATCTGATAAATATGTTCGGACACCGGCGAATTGCGATATTTTAAGGTCTTTTTCCGTGTAAACATCCGCGTAAGACATCACGCTTTTTTGAACTTCATTTGCCATCCCTTTCGCAAGAGCCTCTTTTGTTTGTTCGGTCAGAGCCTCTCCGCCCGCCGCCCCTTTAAGCGCGAAATATGAATTTGCGAGTTTTGCGGCAAATTGCTGGGTATAGTTCAGAGTTTCGGTTGAGCCGTCTGACAAAATTGCAACAGCTTCCGGTTTTTGAAGTGCATCGGTCCATTTGCCGGCTGGCGGATTTGTCTCCTTTCCTGCGATAAGCGGGTCTCTGCCGGCTTTTATTTCGTCGCCGTCTGATGCGCCGTCACCATCCGTATCCGCCTTAAGAATGTCGGTTCTCCACAAAATCTCCTCCCAATTCATAAGGTTGTCGTTGTCCGTGTCGGCGTTTGCTTCGGCCAGCGCTTTCGCGTAATCAGCGCTGTTGACGGTATTTTTTTGCGATGTTTCGGCGATTTTTGCCGGGCTTGTCCAGATAAGACGCACAAAATAACCCGCGAAAATTACAACGAGTATTGAAACAACCGGCATTACAAATTTTTTGCTTGGAAGGTAATCCATTTTTATCCGCCTGCGGCGGGACACCTTCTTTATTTTACCATTACCAAGCCCTAAAGTGGCTTGTGCATAACTTAGTTAATGTAGAATTAGCAGGATTTCAGTATTTTTAGCCAATCTTCGAGAGAAAGCTCTTCGGGGCGGCTTGTTTCGTATTGCGGAGGCAAATTCACTTTTTTGCCTATAGATTGGCGGAGCATTTTGCGTTTTTTTTGGAAGGCGAGGCGGGCGAGCGAGAGGATTTTTTCGGGGTCAATTTTCATAACCCCCCTAGCCCCCCTTACCTTAAGTGGGGAGTAAAAAGGGGTTATCTTTATTATCGCAGAATCTACCTTTGGAGGAGGCGAAAACGCCCCTCGCGGGACAATTTTAACGATTTCAGGTCTGCCGTAAGCTTTTACGGAGAGCGAAAGCAGGGATTCCCTGCCTTGCCGGCAGGCAGGTTTGCCGTCCCGCGCCATAATCCTTTCAGCAACGTCTTTTTGGATCATTAAAACCATCAATTTTGGCTTAAACTTAGTTTCGGACAAAAATAGGCGTAGAAAATGCGAAGTGATGTAATATGGTATGTTGGCGACGATTTTATATGACTTGGCGGTGAGACCGCCAAGCGGCGGGCTCACCGCCAGAATATCCCCTTCAACAATTTCTACATTTTTTTTATTTCTAAATTTTTCTTTTAAAAAAGGAATTAAATCCCGGTCTTTTTCAACCGCAATAACTTTTTTGGCGCGTTCCGCCAAAATCTCCGTAAGTGTGCCGAGCCCCGGCCCCGCTTCAAGCACCGTGTTCTCGCCCGTAATTTCCGCCGCGCTGCACATCAGTTCCAAAATATTTTTGTTGCTGAGAAAGTGCTGGCCTAATTTTTTTTTCGCGCGCATAATTAATATTCTATAATATTTTCCGAAAACCCGCCGTCATCAATATTATTTTGAGAAGCGATATATTCCGCGAGATGTTCGGGAATTTCTTTTAAAAATCTGGAAGGCAAATTTGCCGCGCGTTCGCCGAAAAGAGTTCTTTGCGCGGCGTAAGTAAGATACAGGTGTGTTTTCGCGCGGGTTATTGCCACATAGCAAAGCCTGCGCTCTTCTTCCAGATCGCCGGGTTCCATGGAAAGCGAATGAGGGAAAAGTCCTTCTTCCAGCCCGACAACGAAAACCGCGTCAAACTCCAGACCTTTCGCCGCGTGCATTGTCATTAAACTTATTTTTTCTCCGGCGGACTGATTGCCGGCGGGCGCATCATATTTGTCATCAGCCGCGAAAAGCGCAACGTGTTCCAAAAAATCTTCAACCTTTCCCCCGCCCATGGATATTTTATCGGCAATATTTAAAAGTTCTCCGACGTTTTGCCACCGCTCATTTCCTTTCTCGGTGCCGTCGTCAATATATCCGCGGTAACCGGTTTTTTTAATGACGTTTTTTAAAAATTCATTGAGCGTAAGCTTTGAGGCGGCCTCTTTTATTTCGGAAATAAGCCTTATAAAATCAGCATATTTTCTGTCTTCTGTCGGTTTTAATATTGCCCCGGCCAGTATTTTTTGCATCAAAGTTTTTCCGATGCCGCGCGGAGGAATGTTTAAAATCCTTTTTTTGCTTACCTCGTCGTTTTCGTTTAAAGCAAGTCTGATATAAGCAAGAATATCTTTAGTTTCTCTGCGTTCATAAAATCTTACGCCCCCGATTATGCGGTAAGGAATATTCTTTTTTAAAAAAACTTCTTCAACGGCGCGCGATTGCGCGTTGGTGCGGTAGAGCACGGCGATTTTGCCGAAAGACAGGCTTTGGTGCGGAGCTCTGCGCAGGGCGCGGACTTCGTCCGCCACCATCTCCGCTTCTTTTTTTTCGTCCTCCGCGAAAATTATTTTTATTGCCGATGCCCCCTTTTTATCCGTCCACAATTTTTTCGGCAGGCGTATTTTATTATTTAAAATAAGCGAATTCGCCGCTTCCAGAATAATATCGGTTGAGCGGTAATTTTTTTCCAGCGTTATAACCTCGGCGTCGGGATAATCCTGTTTGAAATTAAGAATATTTTTAAAATCCGCACCCCGCCAGCTGTAGATTGCCTGGTCTATGTCGCCCACGGCCAAAATATTGCGGTGGCGCTCCGCTAAAATTTTTGAGAGGATGTACTGGACTTCGTTGGTGTCCTGATACTCATCAATATGGATATATTGCCAGCGGTTTTGATAAATATCACGGACTTTTTTATCTTTTATTAAGAGCAAGGTTGGCTTTAAAAGCATATCGTCAAAATCCAGAAAATTTTGCTGTTTTTTCTTTGTTTCGTAAAGTTTCCAGACCAAGCCGAGAACTTCTCCGATAAAACCATCGCCGACAAAATCTTCTTCCGTTATAAGACGATTTCTTATTCCTGATATCTGGTTTTTGAGCCGTGCGGGCTCAAAGTCTTTCGGGTCTTTGCCGATTTCTACCAAAGAATCTTTTATGAGTTTTATAGCATCGTCTTCGTCTATTATCGTGAAGTTTTTCGGGATTCCTAGTTTTTCCAGATTTTCTTTTATAAGCAGAAGTCCAAGAGCATGAAATGTGCCGATGAAGGGAGGATTCGCCGAATTTCCAATTTCCAATTTCCAATTTCCAATTCTTTCTTTCATTTCCCCCGCCGCTTTGTTGGTAAAGGTTACCGCCAAAATACGCTCCGGAGAGACCCCTGATTCAATAAGAAGCCTGACCCGTTCCGTAATAACCTTAGTTTTACCGGCGCCCGCTCCAGCAATGACCAAAACCGGACCGTCGGTCGTCCTTACGGCTCTTTCCTGCTCTTTATTTAGAGATAAATCCGGCATGGGAACATTTTAGCACGGGTGGATAACTTTGGTTGCTATTTAACTTCCCAAATGCTAGTTTTGAGGTATCGGCTGGACAGACGCATTATGAGCAAAAAACGTTGAAATATAAGGACTTTCCTGCTATCGGCGGGATAAATTTGCTCAAAAAAGCAACTCCATTTAATTAGAACCTAATCTAAAATTTATTTTAAATAAGACACATTGGAAGAGGGCATTTTGGCTCGTTTCAAACGGCTTTTTGGTTGTTTTGGTGCTGGCAGTATTAATGCTCCCCGGAAGACAAGCAAAAGCGGGTTTTTTGTCGTTTTTGGATGGCTTTTTTGGCGTGCAGGCCGAGGAAACTTCCGGTAATTTTCAAAACATGCCCCTACCGCAGGCTCCTCTGTCGTTTAATCCTGCCGATGCCGTGGCTGTGGGCGGAGCGTCGCTGAATTTTGTTGGTGATTCGGCGCTTTTGCCGGTGGTGGGTCCGATGGGCAGCCTTGCAGACATTGATACTTATAAGCTGGACCAAATAACCACTTATACCGTCCACAAGGGAGACAGCCTTTCAAAAATTGCCGATATGTTCGGAGTAAGCGTCAGCACTATTTACTGGGCCAACGATCTGAAGCGCGGCGATTTGATTAATACCGGAGATGTTTTGGTTATTTTGCCTGTTTCAGGAATACAATATCAGATTAAAAAAGGAGATACCGCCCAGTCGCTCGCCAAAAAATTCAAAAGCGATGCGGCTGATATAATTGCTTTTAATGATTTGCCTGCCGACGGACTTTTAGTCGTTGGCGATACTATTATAATTCCTGATGCGGAGATGGGCGCGATGCCCGGCAGGCCGGCCATGGTTCGCGGAACCGGCGGTACTGAACTCATCGGATATTTTATGCGTCCGATTGCCGGCGGCAGGAATTCGCGCGCGACCGCCTCAAATCCGCACGGTCTTCACGGACTGAACGGCGTTGATCTTGCCACAAGCTGTGGCACGCCGGTTTATTCTTCGGCTTCTGGAACGGTTTTGGTTGCCAGATCCTCGGGGTGGAACGGCGGATACGGAAAATATGTTGTCATCTCCCACTCCAACGGCACACAGACGGTTTATGCCCATCTTTCATCAATCTTTGCGTCGGTAGGACAATACGTCGTGCAGGGGTCAAATATCGCGCTTGTCGGAAACACGGGCAACTCAACAGGATGCCATATCCACTTTGAAGTAAGAGGCGCCAAGAATCCGTTTTGATTTTTTTCTAAAAATAAAACACCCGAACGCGAAATTTTCTTAAAACGCTGTTTTTTTTGACAAAAAAATTTAGGCACGCTAATCTTTTTTAGGATAGGAGGATAAAAAAGATGTCTTTACAAAAAGCACTGGATTGGATTAAAACCGAGCTTAGAGAAAATCCCAATGTAGACGCGGCGCGGAAGCGGGTGTTAATTACAAAAGCATCTTTGAATTTTGATCTCTCCCCGTTGGATGGGGAATATTTGGAAAACAACTTAAAGGTCGATTCAAAACCGGCCGTAAACCCAAAAACCGACTAACGCATCCGTCAAGCCGGTTTTTTTATTTTTAAACCAACTGTTTCGGCCTGTATTGAAGAGCTTCAAGAAGATGATCTTTTTTGATATTGCGTTCTCCCGCGAGGTCGGCGATGGTGCGCGAAAGTTTAATGACGCGGTGGTATGAGCGGGGCGATAGGTCAAGGCGCGTGGCGGCGGCCTGGAGGACAGATTTTGATTCGGTGTCCAGTGCGCAGTATTTTTTAATGTCGCGGACCGACATTTCCGAATTGGTCAAAATTCCCGCCCGGCCGGCGGACGGGTTGCCGTCAGAAAATCTTTTTTTCTGGATTTCCCTTGCCGCAAATACTCTTTTGGCGATATTTTTTGAGGTTTCTCGCGGGGAATCGTCGTCCTCCAATTTTTTGTGGTCAATGCCGTAGACGCCGAGCCAAAGGTCAATGCGGTCGATTATCGGCCCCGAAATTTTTCTCTGGTATCTGGCAATTGATGAGGAGTTGCAGACGCAGGATTTATTTGAACCCAAATTTCCGCACGGGCACGGGTTCATTGCAAGAAGCATCGTTATCTGTGCGGGGAAATTGAGAGTCGCTTTCGCGCGCGAGACGGTAATAACCTTGTCTTCCAACGGCTGTCTCAAAGATTCAATGACGCGTTTTTCAAATTCAGCGAACTCGTCAAGAAAAAGTACGCCTCTATGGGCTAAAGTAATTTCTCCCGGCTTCGGATATGTTCCCCCGCCGACAAGCGACACGTACGAAGAAGTGTGGTGCGGATTCCTGAACGGTCGCGTTTTAATTATTTCTTCGTCGGATTTTAACGCGCCCGCGATGGAATGTATCTTGGTCACCTCCAGAGCCTCTTTCTTTGACAGCGGAGGAAGAATGGACGCGAACGCGCGGGCAAGCATTGTTTTTCCCGTGCCGGGAGGTCCTATCATAAGCGCGTTGTGTGAACCCGCGGCCGCGATTTCCAGACCGCGCTTGGCTGATTCCTGTCCGCGGACATCATAAAAATCCAAAAAATTTAGTTCTTCAGAATTGCCGAATTTTGTTTTGGGCACCTCGGCGAGCAAAGACTTTCCTTCAAGATGCTCCACAATTTTTTCCAGCGAGTCCGCTTCGTATACTTTTATATTGTCTATCAGCGCCGCTTCAGCGCCGTTGCCGGTCGGAACAAAAATTTCGGAGAAGCCTTTTTCCGAGGCTTTTTCCGCCAGAGCCAAAACCCCTTTTATCGGGCGGAGGCTTCCGTCCAGCGCGAGCTCGCCCAGGAAAATTTTTTCTTTCGGGTTAAATTCCGCCTGTTTGGAGGCAAGAAGATATGAAAGCGCGATAGCGAGATCAAAAACAGGGCCTTCTTTTTTGAGGTCGGCCGGGGCAAGCGAAATTATTACCCGCTGGTTCTTTTTTTGCGGGCTTCTGGCGCCAAGATTTTTTATTGCGGCTGAAATTCTTTCTTTGGATTCGGCGACGGATTTGTCGGCCAAGCCCACAATAGCAAAACTAAATAATCCCGGAGACAGGTCTATCTCCACGTCTACAATTTGTCCTGAAAGGCCGACTACCTCCGCCGAATGTAATTTAATAGCCATAATGCGCCTGCCTACCGGCAGGCAGGCCAACTCTAGCGCACTTTGTAAAAAAAAGTCAAAGCCGCTTTCTTATTTCAGCTCTTTGTAAACCTTGCCGGCTTTTTTTATGTGAGGCCGGAGGGTCTGCGCGCCTTCGTCCCAGCTTGCGGGGCATACATGGCCCGGGTTTTTGCGGACAAAATTAAGCGCTTTCAATTGTCTGAAAATTTCTCCGGCCGATCTTCCGATATCGTCGGCCACAATCTGAGCCGACCGCAAAACGCTTTCAGGGTCGATAATAAACACCGCGCGGTGCGATTTTCCGCTTTCTTCATAATAAATGCCGAGGTCTTTGGAAAATTTTCCGTTGTGGTCGGCGGCCATTTTGTATTTGATGCCTTTTAAGATCTGTTCCGCTTCCACCCAGCCTTTGTGCGTGTGGACGGTGTCGGTGGACACGGAAACTATTTCTGCGTTCAGTTTTTTGAAATCATCACGCCGCTTTTGCAGATCAACCAGTTCCGTGGGGCAGACAAAAGTAAAATCGGCCGGATAAAAAAACAAAACCAGCCACTTGCCGTTAAAATCCCGCAGGCAGATCTTTCCTACATCATCTTTTTCGGGGTCATAAACTTCCAAAGAAAAATCCGGAAATTTTTGGTCAATTTGAAACATAGATTTAGTTTCCGTGTTTAACGCAGGTTACGGACGCCGGGTTGGCCTTTAGCCGCGCTTCACCTATCTCTTCCCCGCCGACGGCGCATACGCCGTATTTGCCTTTTTCCATGCGGGCCAGAGCTTCGGCGATATCGCGCAGGCGCGATTCAAGACCCAGTTCGAGGCTGGACCGGTTTTCAAATTCTTCTTCCTGGTCGGCCACTTCTTCTTTTGCCGCGCTCATTATGTTCATGTCCGGATAAGTTACATTCCAGTCCGAAAGCTGTTCGGGATTTCTTACTGCGATATCCCCGAGCTCGCTCTCAAGCTTCTTTTTTTCATCTTCAAGCGCTTTTTTGAAAAAGTCTAAATTTAGTGTCATAGATGTAAGCTTATCAGAAATTTATTGCGGAGGCAATGTAAGCAGGCGCTCCAAAATAAGCCCAAGAGCGTCGCGGGAAGTGCTTATAATAATGAATTTTTTGCTGAAAAAAGCGTATTCAAAAATAGTTCTGCCGTCGGTTGCCGTAAACGCGCGCGCATCGTTGTTTTTTATAGAGTCGTCTATAAACGCTTTTTGGTAGAAAGTTGCTACATCAATATTTTGCAAATCCAGGAAAGGTTTCATGTCCTGCCACATGGTCGGCTCCCATGCCAGAAGCGCCGCGAAAGATTTGGTAAAATTTTTGGTTTTAAAAATAAAAACAGGCGCGCTGGCCGGCCCGCCTGCCGGCGAGGCGGGACTCTGGTAGGTTATGAGCGCATTAAAATCCGGTTCAAGTGCCTCTATAAAATCTTTTTGCGCTTCCCAGCCGAGGGCCGCGATGAAAGTTTTTGAATCTATATAATTAGAACCCGATTTTATCCGGAGATAATTCGCGGTGCCATATTGCAATTGTTTACCGAGCTCGTTTTTTATCGCGTTTATTAAAGAACCGCGGTCGGCGGATAAAAATATAATTTCGGTTTCCGATTCGGTTTGCACGAATTTCGGCGGGGCTTTAGGGTCCGCCGTCACGGGCTCGGGACGCGTCAACCCCCCGTTAATGTATGCGTAACCCATAAAACCTGCAATTGCCAAAACGGCTATTCCGCCCGCGATAAAAATAGTTTTTTTATGGTTTATTTGGGTAGATTTTTCACGCTGACCTGTTGTCTGTGCAACATAGCTTTTAGCCGCAATTTCAAGATCGGAAACTTTGTTTTGCTGGACATATGACGACGCGTCCGTTTTAAAAGTTCTTATATTTGGCAGTGTGTCATTTTTATTTTCTTCGGGAAGCATGATAAGTTTATTTTAGCACAAAAAAACTCCCTATTCGGGGAGCGGTTCTAACAGCGACGGAGGAAGCGGGCCTGGTTGTCCTCCGCCGGGGCTAAGAATATAAAAGTCATGCTTTGAAGCTGTTGCTCCTATTTCTTTCAGCGATTCTTCAATCCCCGTCTCGGGAGTTAATTGGCGGAATATTCTTGCTTTTCCGTTTGCCCATATGGGTGCTTCATCGCTTAACAGCGTGAATTCATAAGACTTCCCGTCGGTCATCGGAAATATGAATGGAAAATCATATCTACCGCTCAAGACGAGGTCAAGAATTGTCCATTGGAACAAAATCGGTTTTTTACCGGCATAATAAATTTTGTATGTATAGAGATATTTTTCTTTGCCGTCCGGCTGAATTTGTTTGGTAACGTTGCCGGCTAAATGTATTTCTAAATCGCTACTGCTTAAACTGCCGCCAAGAGTTTGATTTAGAGGATAATTTTTAGCAAAAGAAAATATAGGCATTGCCAGAAAAAATGCAACCACAAAAACAGACACGATTTTCTTCATTTAAATCTCACTTTCTACCCCAAAGCCTAACAAGTGGGCTTTCTGAAGTCAAGCTGCAATCAAATCAATAAAATTATCTCCTGTGTCCTCCTCCTCTTCCTCCGCCATGTCCCCCGCCGTCTCGGCGTTCGCGTGAGTCTTGCTGGCGCCGTGCCTCAGATTCGCCGCTTGCGCGCGCCTCGGGAGATTTTAATTTGAGTTCCATTACAGCTTTGATGGAAAGATTAACTCTTCCCTGATCGTCTATTCCGACGACTTTTACTTTTACTTCGTCTCCGGGGGAGACAACGTCCGTCACTTGATTTACGCGGAAGGGTGCCAATTCCGAAATATGCACAAGACCTTCCTGTTTGGGCGCTATCTCAACCATTGCCCCGAACGGGAAGAGGCGTGTAATTTTTCCGTCGAATACTTCGCCGATTTCAAATTCTTTCGTAAGCATGTTTATTTTTGATTCGGCAGCCTTCAGGCTTTCTTCGCTTGGCGAGGTGATGAAGATTGTCCCGTCCTGTTCAATGTCTATTTCGGCGCCGGTTTCGGCGACTATAGACTGTATCATTTTTCCTCCGGGTCCGATGACGTCGCGTATTTTGTCCGGATTGATGTGCATGGTGAGTATTCTCGGGGCATAAGGCGAAAGTTCTTTTCTCGGTTCGGCAAGTTCTTTCGTAAGAACGCCCAAAATTTGCAGCCTCGCTTCTTTTGCCTGCAAAAACGCCTCGCGCATTATTTTTAAAGGAATACCGGAAACTTTTACATCCATCTGCACCGCCGTTATGCCTTCGTCGGTTCCCGCGACTTTAAAATCCATATCGCCGTGGTGGTCTTCGGGCCCCTGAATATCGGTAAGAATTTTGTAGCGACTGCCCTCTTCGAAGTCCGACTTCCCGGGGAAGTCGGACTTCTTCCCGGGCGTCGCTTCCAACATTAAACCCATTGCGATTCCTGCCGCGGGTTTTTTAATAGGCACGCCCGCATCCATTAAAGCCAGCGTAGAAGCGCAAACCGAACCCATTGATGAAGAGCCGTTACTTGAAAGCGTTTCGGAAACAACGCGGATGGTGTACGGAAAGTCTTCCGGCGAAGGGATTATCGCGGAGAGCGCGAGCTCGGCAAGGTGCCCGTGGCCTATGTCTCTTCGCGCCGGTCCCCTCATCGGCTTTACTTCGCCGACGGAAAACGGAGGAAAATTGTAATGATGCATGAAGCGTTTTTTTGTGCGGACTTCCATTCCTTCAATCAGCTGTACATCCGACGGAGCGCCCAATGTCGCGATAGAAAGTATATGTGTTTCCCCGCGGTAGAAAAGTCCCGAGCCGTGGGTTCTGGGCAAAATTTTCGCCTTTGCCGACAAGGGGCGCAATTCTTTCATTCCCCTGCCGTCGGGCCGTTTTTCTTTTTCAATTATGTTTTTATGCACTATTTCGTCTATCGCTTCTTCAAAAAGCCCGTCGGAGATTGACCTAGGGGTTTCTTTAAAAAATTCCGCACAAGTTTCCATCCAGTCCGCTTTGAGCGCGTTCATTGCTTCAAACCTGTTTAATTTTTCTTTGATGTAGATAGTATCGGAGAGTTTTCCTACGATATTTTTTTTGAACATTGCTTTCATGTCGGCGGGCGCTTCCGCGAGCTTCACTTCCGTTTTCGGAACTCCCAATTCGGCGATTATTTTTTTCTGAAAATCACAGAGCTTGTCTATTTCTTTGCTTGCCGACTCCAGTGCTTCCATCATTTCATCTTCGGCGATGCCCAAAGCGCCGGCTTCTATCATGTTCACTTTACCGTCCTTTCCACAGATAACGGTGTCGAGCATTGTTCCTTCGCGTTCTTTGTAGGGCGGATTTACGGTCAGCTTGCCGTCCGTTTTTCCGATGCGGACCGCGCCAATGGGGCCGTCCCAGCGGATATTTGAAGTTCCCAATGCTAAAGAAGTTGCGATTATCGCCGGCACATCAGGATCGTTGTCTTCATCAATTGAAAGAGCCAAAATTATTATCTGTACTTCGTTTCTGGTTTTTTGCGAAAAAAGCGGGCGTATTGAGCGATCAATGAGACGCGAGACCAATACAGCTTCATCCGAAGCCTTGCCTTCTCTCCGCATAAATCTCGAACCCAAAATCATCCCGGCGGCGTAAAATTTCTCTTCGTAGTCAACCGTGAGCGGGAAAAAATCCGTTCCTTCTCGCGCGTTTCTTGACTGTACGGCGGTCGCAAGGACTACCGTGTCGCCGTAAGTTACAAGACAAGAACCATTGGCCTGGTGGGCCATGTCGGTAAATTCAGCGGTTAAAGTTTTACCGCCGACTTCAGTCGTAAATTTTTTAGATTGCATGCGTTTATAGTGTAATCCGCCTTCGCCAAGGCTTTGGCGGGACGCAGTGCTCTCCAGATTTTAGCCCTTCGACAAGAGGAGCTACCTATCCAAAGACCACCGCGATTATTAATAATAAATAAATGCTAGCTTTTTAATTAAAAAATGTCAAATTATTGACAGAGCTGGATAATATGGTAATCTATGAAAAGGAGGCTGAATATATGACATTATACTGTTATTTGCTAAGAATTTATGACGAATTCGATTTTCTGACTGGTTACGAGATTGTTATTTTTTTGGGCGGCGATGCGGTTGAGGTATTGGAAGCCGTCGTCCAAAAAGATAAGGGCGATGTAAAACGCGGAAACGATTGGTTACGCAAAGACCCTAATTGCGCGAAATGTATACCAGCAAGCGGATTATACGGAAATAGACGGCTCGTTTTAGAACATATGTCTGCTAAATTTGTATAATGATGCCGCCTGGGAAATCCCGGCGGTTTTTTATTTTTCTACGACTTTCCAAAATTCGTCTTCTTCCAGCCCACCTAATTTCAAAACCGATCTAAATGTGCCTGGCGCAAGATCTCTGTGTAGAGGAACAACTGTAGTAAAAGTTTTGCCACCGATTTTTCTGCGCAACTTAACATGGCTACCTTTTTGCGAAACAAAGTAAAAGTCGAACTTGCGACTTAATATTTTGATCAGCGCTTTGCCGGAAAAAGTTTTAGGCATGCTTAAATTCTAAAGACGTCACCATCGGTGCGGAATCTTTTTGCGATAATTGTTTTTTAAGTTCCGGTTGGTCTTCTAAATAAAGCTCAATCGCCTCTCTTAAATTGTTCTGCGCTTCTTCAATGGTCTTACCCTGGCTTGCAACGCCCAATTCTAAAGAATGAGCGACAAACCATTTGCCTTCCTTGTTGATTACGATGGTTGATTTGTAATTCATATCTGAATTCTAATTTATTTAGCCAAAAATGTCAGTATTGACAATTTGAATATAATATGATAAACTAAGAAACAGGAGGATTGAAATTATGAAAGGATATCTTGTTTTGGTAGGAAACATGGCCGAGAGCTTGGCTGACGAGAATTTATTTTCCGCATGTACTCCGCTTGTATTGGTCAGCGAAGATGCGAATTTCAACGCGCTCATCGCTCTAGAGCGGTTTTTGGAAAGCTCGTTTCAGGAAAACAACGGCCCCACGGTTTCAAAAAGATGGCCTATTGAATTTCATGGGTCACACCATTTGTTGCCGGAGTATTTGAAAACAGGAGTAGATTTAAGCAGCGGTGCCGCTTTGGAAATCAAGGTGGTGCAGGTCAAGATTGAGACATTATAATTTGTTGCAGAAACAACACCAATGCCGCCTGGCAAATCCCCGGCGGTTTTCTTATTTGAGAGGTTGCTTATCTTTTTATAATGTATTTTCCCGCTTCCTCGCCTAAGTCTATGAATTCGTCGCAAGCTTCTTTTAGTTTACCGGACGAAGAGCGCCCGAAAGCGATGACCTCAACTCTGCGCCCCTGATTTTTTAAATATTCAACCAACGGCACAAAGTCACCGTCGCCGGAGGCGATGACTATCGTGTCCACAATTTCCGACGTGCGGATGGCATCCACCGTAAGCCCCACATCCCAATCCCCTTTTTTTGCGCCCCCGAAAAATTCCTGAAGGTCCTTTTCGCGGTTCTCTATCCCGAGCTTTGTCAGCGCTTCAAAAAAAGATTTTTCTTCGCCGGTTTTTGTGCGGATAACGTAGCTGAACGCGCGGATAAGCTGGCGGCCGCCGACGGCCGTTGCGAGAAGGTTCTTAAAATTTACCCGTCCGCCGAAAAGGCTACGTGCCGAGTGGTAAAGATTTTGCGCGTCTATAAAAATCGCTACGCGCTGATTTTTGTGTTTTATGTCCGACATATTTTTATTATAACAAACTAAGCGAATCCGAGCAGTCTTTTTGCTTTCCTCGCCTCGCTACTGCTCGCTCGGGGACGCGGCTGCGAAACCCGCAAAAAGCCTCTAGGCTTCTCTTAGTTTACTTTCTTAATCCTAATTTCTTAATAAGTTTTTCGTAGCCGGCTTTATCGGTTTTGGCGATATAGGTCAGAAGTTTCTTCCTTTTGGAGACCATTTTAAGAAGCCCTTTTCTGGAGTGATTGTCTTTGGCGTGTTTTTTTAAGTGGTCGGTCAAAACATCTATTTGCGCCGAAAGCAAGGCCACCTGCACGTCAGCGGAGCCGGTGTCTTTGTCGTGAGTCTTGTGCGCTTCGATTATTTTCTTTTTGTGTTTGGTTTTTAACATTACTGATAAATGTAGCACGAATATCTTTAAAAGTAAACAGCCGATAAAATATGTTAAAATAGAGCTATGAACAGCCTCGAAAAGCTAAAAAAGGAATTTCTTGAATATCTTGAAATAGAGAAAGGGCGGTCGCTTAAAACAGTTGAGAATTATGACAGGTATTTAAAGCGTTTTTTCGGATATTCTAAAGCCCAAAAGCCCAAAGACATTACCGAAGAGACTGTCAGAAATTACAGGTTATGGCTTAACCGTTTTAAGGATGTCTCGGGCGAGACGCTTTCCCGCCAGACGCAGAACTACTATATAATAGCTCTTCGCATGTTCCTGAAATATTTATCTCGGAGAAATGAAGAGTCGTTGGACGCTGAAAAAATAGAGCTTGCCAAGCTTCCCCAAAGAGAGCTGGACCTTTTGGAAAGCGCGGATCTGGAAAGATTATTAAATGCACCAGAAGGCAATTCCGGAAAAAGTTTGCGCGACAAGGCTATTTTGGAAATGTTTTTTTCCACGGGGTTGCGCATCTCGGAGCTGTGCGCGCTGGGAGCTGACGATATAAATTTAAAACGCGGGGAATTTTCCGTTCGCGGTAAAGGAGGTAAAATAAGGGTCGTATTCCTTTCAGACAGCGCAAAAAAAGCGATTAGCAACTACTTAGATAAAAGAGATAAAATCAGCGCCGACCCAAGGTCGGCCAGCCTTGGGCTGGAATACTTATTTCCCGTTGCGCCGCGCTCAATACAAAGAATGATAAAAAAATACGCCGTCAAAGCCGGCATTACCAAAAAAGTCACCCCGCACGTGCTAAGGCATGCCTTTGCCACAGATTTACTGCAAAACGGCGCCGACCTGCGCTCCGTGCAGGCCATGCTCGGACACGCGAATATTTCAACTACTCAAATTTATACCCATTTTACCGACAGACAGTTGGGCGATATACACAAAGCTTTTCACGGGAAGAAAAGAAAATAGAAAAGAATAAGCCCCACCGAATGAATGGTGGGGCCGGCCGTGGAGGCCTATGGCGGATTTGAGGAAGGGTTCAGGCAGCCTTGGAAAGATTCGGATGTTTCCGATCGTATTCTTTTCTCATTGCGACGAAATCTGTGTCTCTTTGCGCTTTGATCTCTTTGGCTGTTTTTTGCGGCTTTTCGAGGTCCGGCAATACGAGAAACTTACTGATCGCCTCCTGGAATTTCCGAAATTCTTCGTAATGCGTTTTTGCAAAATCAGTCAGCCGCGGATATCTGTGAGCCCAACGGTAATGGTTGCCTTCGTCGATACCGTCTTCATCGATATACTCGTCGGCAGTATCACGAAGCCAGGCTGCACACATCTGCATGTAAATGGTCTCGAGTTGAAGTCCTAACAGCATCTGCATCTGAAACGCCAATTGGATGATGTCTTGGCTCTTGATCTTTTCCACGAGAAAGTGAATCGCGCTTGCCTCGCCGTTTTCGAAGACAGCAACCTCACTATGTGCGAGAAGTCTGGATGATACGACAGGAGGTGTAAAAATTTCCGTGAATTTTACACCCCGCACCTTGTTGTGGGATCGATCTACTCGAACCCCGCCTGTAATGACCGACGGCAAGCTTTCGCGGTGAATCTTGCGAAACCGCGGCTCATTATCGAATCCGTCGCCGTTAACATCGTACTGACTGAAATCCATTTCGTCTCTCATGACCTTTCTCCTTTCCAAAACGGTTAGTGGGTCTCTGTTTTTTCTTCCGCGATGTCGTCCGGAAAGATGTATTCTGTGCCCGCCGCTCCGAAATCAACCAGAATCAGCAAGCGCCCCATGTTTTCTATAGCCCTCACGAAGGTGCCGTCTCTCGGCAATATTTTTCCTGCGTGTGACGACCGAATTGGCTTATTCGTGTGTATCGGATCTCCAAATTTCATAACGAGCACCCTCCTTTCCCTTTCCTTTTTTGTTTTCAAACCGCCAATATTATTTAAAATTATTGCTCCCATTGGGGCCGCGGAAGCCAGATGTGAGTGCTATGTCTTTGTATAAATGACTTTGCGCACTTTGGCCTTCGCAGTCCTGTTGGAAGCAATAACCCATGTTTTCTAGTCCTATTATACTCTTTTTTAATGAGCTTGTCAAGTAGGAAAAAATAGGCTAATATAGCTTTATATGCGCCCTTAGCTCAACGGATAGAGCGCTTGGCTTCGGACCAAGAGGTTGGGGGTTCAAATCCCTCAGGGCGCGTAATTATAAAAAGTAGTTCGAATCCCCGCCTGCAACGCTATGCGTAGCATTGCGGGCAGGGGGGCAAGGGCAAAATAACGCATGAATTTTCAAATACCAAAAGAAATAAGAGCGGCGGTGGCGATATTGGAAAGCGCCGGCTTTGAGGCGTATCTTGTCGGCGGATGCGTAAGGGATTTGCTTATAGGCCGCTCTCCGCAGGATTGGGATGTTACAACCAATGCCAAGCCTGAAAAAATACAGGAGCTTTTTCCGAAAAGTTTTTATGAAAATAAATTCGGGACGGTAAGCGTGGTTACGGATTCGGACGACCCAAAGCTTCGTACGATAGAAATTACGCCTTTCCGCCTCGAAGGAAAATATTCTGATAAACGGCATCCCGATGAAATAAAATTCGCGGAAAAACTGGAGGACGATCTCGCCCGCCGGGATTTTACCGTGAATGCTATAGCAGCGCGGATTGAAATGGGTCAATTAAAAGGCGAACACCTTTCGGAGCGCGTACGCGCGTCGGAGCCCCCGAAGAGAGGGTTAAGCGCTAGCGAAACGGAAGGCGTGAGCCTTATTGATCCATTTGGAGGGCAAAAAGATCTAGAGAAAAAAATAATCCGCGCGGTCGGAGATCCGCTTGAACGTTTTGACGAAGACGCGCTCCGCATAATGCGGGCCATACGCCTGTCTTCCGAATTGGATTTTAAAATAGAAGAAAAAACTTTCAGTGCTTTAAAAGAAAAAGCGCGCCTTTTAAAATTGATTGCCATGGAGCGCATCCGCGACGAATTTTCAAAAACCTTGATGTCGGAAGTTCCTTCAAGGGGACTTGAAAAAATGCGCGAGCTCGGGATTTTAAAAATTTTTCTGCCCGAGCTCGAAGAAGGCTGGGAAGTCGGCCAAAACAAACATCATATTTATACGGTTTGGGAACACAATGTAAAGGCACTTGATTGCGCCGCCAAAGAGCACTGGCCGCTTGTTGTCCGTATGTCCGCGCTTTTTCACGATATCGGCAAGCCCCGTGCGAAGCACGGCGACGGCCCCGACTCGACTTTTTACAATCATGACGTGATAGGCGAAAAAATGTCCTCTAAAATATTGTCACGCATGAAATACGGAAAAGATTTTACGGATAAAGTTGCGAAGCTGGTCAGGTTTCATCTTTTTTACTACAACGTGGACGAAGTGTCGGAGTCTTCAGTAAGAAGGCTGATAAGAAGAGTCGGACCGGAAGATATGGAAGACTTAATCCGTGTGCGCATCTGCGACCGCATCGGTTCGGGTGTGCCGAAAGCGGAGCCGTACAAACTGCGTCACTTCAGGTTTCTTGTGGAAAAGCTCCAGCGGGATCCGGTGTCTCCGAAAATGATGAAAATTAACGGCGACAAAATAAAAATGATTACAGGTAATCCGCAGGGAATTAAAATAGGCCTTATTATTAACGCTTTAATGGAGGAAGTATTAGATGATCCTGAAAAAAATACGGAAGAATATTTGGAAAAGCGCGCGTTTGAATTCAATTCCCTTTCAGAATCAGACCTTAAAAAACTCGCCGAAGCCGGCAAGTCAAAAAAGATCGGCCTCGAAGAAGAAGAGATTTCCATAATCAAGAAAAAGCATTATGTTAAATAGTATGGAACAATTTAATCAAGAAGTTTTAAAAGAAGATTTTGAGATTCAGTTTGCCCGCAGACAAGCGATCGATGTTTTGGACGGAAAAATAGAGGCGATGGATATTGGGCCGGATGTTTTGAAGACAGAAGTTCCGGTTTTGTTGGCGCCCGGATGGGCAGCTTCACTTGAAGTATTCAAAGATTCCATTAAAATTTTATTTGAAAAAAACAGAAGAGTGCTTGCGCTTGAACGCACCGAAGAAAATGTGAGCGAAAATGAGATTGATGAAAAACTGAAACGACAATACCCCATGGAGATATTGCGTAACGCCACGGCATTGTTGCGGCTTCTGGAAGAGAAAAAGATAGATAAGGTAGATGCCGTCGCTCATTCCGAGGGCGTCGATAATATTTCTATTGCTTTCGCCATTAACCCCGAAAAATTCCGTAATATAGTGTTTATTGCGCCGCCCGGCCTGACAGGAAAAGATAGTTTTTACGGGCTCGCGGGAAGATTTAGCCTTTCGCTCATGAAAGAACTTAAAAAATTTGTTTTAAGCAATGATGAAAAAGAAAAAGAGCGCATAGCAACTGTTGTGGAAGAGGCAATAAAATACATCGTAAAAAAGCCGGTACGCTCAATAAAAGAAGAGATAGGCATATCCAGAATAGAAATTCAGAAAAATTTAGAAGACATGCAAAAAAAAGGAGTCGGTGTGGCTGTTATTGCCGGGGTAGACGATGTCGTCTTCCCGATGGATAAAATGCAAAAAAATGTCACAAAAGACCAATTCGACGGATTCGTATCGGTAAAAGGCGTACATAATGAGATAATCAATAACCCCGAACAATATATGGCCGCCGCTGTTGAGCTTTTGGACAAGTTGGAAAAAAAGAAAAATAGCCAAAATTAGGATTCTGTGCAAGAATCAGATAACAATTGATATATCGGGGTGTAGTATAGTGGTAGTACGTACGTCTCGGGTGCGTATGGCCCGAGTTCGATTCTCGGCACCCCGACCACGAAATTAAAAATTTGAAGATACCTGTCAAGTTGACCGGTTTTTAGATTTTGTCTTACCTTAAAGGTAGGTGTGTGGTTGATAAATAATGGATAATACGGAATCCGGCTATTTTCGCATACAGATGCGGGTGAAGCGCATTTCAATGCGCCTCGCAAAAATTTTTTTTAAGACGGAAGTTATGGGCCGCGAACACGCAGAATTGCTTTCGGGGCCGCTGATAATAATTTCAAATCATACAAGTTTTATTGACCATTTTCTTATCGGTGTGGCTTTGCCGTTTAATTTAAAGCTGTTTCCGATACGCACTATGGCAAAAAAAGAGCAGATGGATAGGCCGCTCATCGGGCCCTGCATAAAAACGCTAGGAGGGTTTGTTTCCAAGACCAAAGGGAAAAATTTAGACGAGCTTTTTCTGGTGCCCGAGGAAATTTTAAAAAACGGCGGCGTCGTGCTGATGTATCCCGAGGCATTTATTTTTACCGACGGTAAGCTTCATTCGACAAAAAGCGGAGCGGCCGAACTTGCCATAAGAACGTCCGCAACTATTTTGCCGATAGGCATCAGCGGAATGGGTCATTTTCATATGCCGGACCTTGCAAAGCAGATCTTTGCAAGAAGGAAAATTAAAATTACTTTTGGCCGGCCGTTTTCGGCCGAAGGTTATTCCGACAGAAAAATCCTTAAGAAAAGAATAGAAGACGAAATGCACGCGGTTTTCGAGCCGGACTATAAATAGGACTCATAAAATCTGTCTTAGCAAGATGGATTTTTTCTTTTATTAGGTTAGCCTGAAGGAAGATTGACATGATACTTATGCCGCATTCGGATTATGGCCGCGTAGGCTTTGTATTGGGCAGTGGGGGGCTGGCGGAATGCCTTCCTCAAAGTGTTCAGGTAGGGCGGGTTCTTAAGGCCGGAATCAAGCCGGACTATATTAATGGCGAATCTGGAGGAGGTTTGGTTGGGCTTGATTTGGAAAAAGCATTTGCTATTTTGAAGAATTATTTTTATTCGCCGTGGACGATTTATGATCTTAATCCTGAAATTGAAGCCATTATAGATAAGGTGCTGAGGGGGATTCCTAAGTCTCCTTTCCATAAGCATGAATCCTGGCGCGATTTATGGCGCGATTTTGAAACGCAGAGTTATAATGCGAAGCAGGTTGTAAGCCTTGTATTCAGAATTTTGCATAGCATCCCGACTTTGCCGGGCGATATTAAACCGTCTCCTCAGGATTTTTCTCCGCTTTGGCAAGAGCTCACAAAAGAACTTCGGGACTCGGGATTGGTTAGAGTAAAAAATATTTTTGACCCGGCGCCGTTGGCAAAAACTTTGAGCAAGGTATTGGATCTCAAAAAAATTATGGAGCAAGACGCCGCTTTTCATATATTGGTTTGTTCCGGTGCCGAAGAACATATTTTTTCGACCGGCAAAATATTGCCCGCGGAATATTTGCCCAGAATGAGGGTTCCTTTGCATGAAATTGCTTCTGAAGAACAGCTGTTGTCCGCCGTGATGGCGTCCAGCGCCGTCAGGCCGTATTTTCCACCGGTAAATATTAACGGCACGTATTATTGGGACGTCGGCGGCGTCAACCCATTACCTGTGCAGTATGCAATAGATGCCGGATGCGACACTATATTTGTTTTCGTTAAGAATTATTGGAATTTTGAATCAAATTTAGAGGCAAGTATTGCGGAGTCGTTCATTGAAGAGGGAGATAAAAAAACAAGAAAAATTTTTATAGATACGCACGAAAAGATTTTTTTAAGAAAAGAAGAAAATATAAAAATTCATTTTATTTATCCGCAGACTTTGCATCCCGACCTCGAGCTGTTATGGGTCTCTCCTGAAGCCATTGAACACACTTTAAAAATTGAAACAGAAGCAACGGATAAATGGCTGAAAGACAACCTGAATATTGACGTCAAAGACTAGGAACTTTTTTGCAAAAAGAGGCAAGTTGCCTCTTTTTTTGTTTGAGTTATGTTTGGGATAGGTTTGATAAATTAACATGGATTTCACTATTTCGGGAGACCTGAAGGATTTTAAGGACCTTGCGCGGCAGATTTGCGAAGACGAATTAAAACCGGTCGTGCTTGAACTGGACAGGAAAAGAGAATATCCGAGAGAGTTTTTAAAACTTATCGGAAAAACCGGTTTTATGGGGGTTTGGATTCCGGAGGAATACGGGGGCGCCGGCTGCGGTCTTTTTGGGTTGGCTTTGCTTGCCGAAGAGATTGCACGGGTTTGCGTCGGCACCGCGACGGCTTACTCGGCTATCGCGCTGGGCACTCTCCCTGTATTGCTTTCCGGCACCGAAGCGCAAAAGCAAAAATATCTTACCAAGGTTGCGAACGGCGAATACATAGCGGGGTTCGCGCTTACGGAGGCCTCTTCCGGTACCGATGCTTTCGGGGGGATGCAGACCAAAGCGGTCCGCGACGGAGATTTTTATATAATTAACGGCACAAAACAGTTCATTTCAAACGCCAGCCAGGCTGATTTTTATTCCGTGTTCGCCAAAACAAATCCAAATGGCGGGCCGAGAGGGGTGTCAGGATTTATTGTTGATAAAGATACGCCCGGACTTTCATTCGGGCTGAAGCTGGAAAAGCTGGGTCTGCATTGCTCGGATACCAGAGAAGTTGTTTTTGAAAATTGCAGAGTGCCGAAAGAAAATTTAATCGGCGGAAAAGAAGGCCTCGGCATAAGAACCGTTATACGTACGCTCAATAAATCGCGGGTTATCGGCGGAGGCGCGCATGGTGTTGGGTGTGCGCAGGGCGCATACGAAGAAGCTCTGCGGTATGCCAAAAACAGGAAACTTTTCGGGAAAAGAATCATAGATTTTCAGGTTAATCAGCATAAGTTCGCGAACATAGCCACGGAAATAGAAATGGCCCGGCTTATGGTTTATGAAGCGGCCTGGATGCTGGACCAAAATTTGCAGGAACACGATGCCGGAAAATACGCGGCAATGGCAAAGTGCGCGGGTTCTGACGCGGCTATGCATACGGTGGTTGAAGCCATGCAAATTTTCGCGGGAGCTGGATACATGGATTCTTTAGCCGCGAAATTTTACCGCGACGCGAAAGTGCTCCAGATTTACGAAGGTACGAATGAGGTCCAAAGGGACGAGATAGCGCGGAATTTGATGCGCGAAAAATAAAAAAGGGCGCCACGCTGTGACGCCTTTTAAAATTATTTGTTACACCCCGTTTTCTGCTTCTTCTTTTGCTTTTTTATATTTTTCTTTTTGGACCGCGTTCCTCGCCCGGTACAATACCTCTATTTTTCGGAGAACATCAGGCGCGGCCAAGCTAAGTACGGGTATTATTCCGTCTATGCTTGGGATAAAGTTATCGTTTTTTTTATAAAACTCTAAAAGTTTTTGTGCCAACTGGCCAATTTCCTGTGCGCTTGGCCGGTCCGTCTCGGACGCATAAGTGGATCTGATCGCGTTGTATACCGCGTCTTCAAATGAAGTTTGCAGATATTTATTTTCCGGAAAACGGTTCAGTGCCCGCGAAATAACTTCAACGCCCGGAATCCCGTACCTTTTCCCGTAGCTGAGAATAAATCTGAAATCGGGCAATGAGCCGCCGTTGTCATCACCGGATTCCCAGCTGAGTTTTTCAATGAGCGTTACTGCTTCTGAAAATAACTTATCGGTATTTGTAAAATCGTACTTATCGTTTGTATGCATTTTAGCAAGCGACCGATATAATCTCGATCCCAACAAAGCCAGTTGTTTGAAAGGAAATTCGTCGTCGGCTTGCTTATCTGTAGATGTAGCGGACTGTGAATATCCATATTCTTGTTCGTAAGAACCGGGTTCATCAGGAATTGTAGCGGTTTCTTGTTTTTTGCGGTTTTTCTGTCGTTTTTCCCCGGCTCCCGCAAGCACGGTTTCGCCGTTTTGCAGTTTTAGCGCGATGGTATATTCTCCAACTCTCGCGAATTTTGCAACGGGGCTCGGGATTTCCCTGACTCCCGCCGAAAAAAGCAGGGCATAGTCGCCCTCGGACAATTCTTTGGCCTGTTGCCAATTGTACTCCGCGCGGGCGCTTTCCAAAAAAACAAATAAAGACAAAACAAACACAATTTTCAAAGCCAGATATTTTTTCATTTCAATCCCTCCCAAAATTTCTAATCATATGCGTAGCAATAACATCGTAATTTGTCAAGAATTTAATGTATTTTCCGCCCGTGCTATACAAAGATTAGATTTGAGAAAAATAATATGGCGAAAAAGGAAGTTTTTGTGGCGCTGGTGTCCAGAGTGCCTTTCGGGGCGGTGGACCAGATCGGACAGCATAATTTTAAAAGTTATCTGAGAAAAAAAGCATTTATTTCCGGAAAATACGGACAGGACGAAATCGTGAAAGTTGTTGAAGATATGCATAGCTCGGCGAACAAATTCCTGGCTGAACTCAAAGAACTTGAAGCGCGGACCGGGCTTACCATCAGGGCCGAATATCCTCCCAACCAAGGCTCATTTGCAAATATTCCCGCCGCCGATCTGGCGCTTATCGCTCTGGAACATCTTTTCGCGCAATACGGCGGAAAATATGATTTGCGCGGGGCGATAGACTCTTTTTATGTCGGCTCCGTTATTTCGCACAAGACCGAAGAAAATGCCGTGCACGCGTTCGCGAAAGTGATCGCTCTCCGCGCCAAAATGAACCGCGCTAGCGCGCTTACGCTTGATATGGCCTGCTCCTCGGGACTAAAAACGATAGACCTTGCGTATAAGGATATTGCTTTTCACGGCGCCGATTTTGCTATCGGCTGCGGAGTTGAAAAAATGAGCGGAGTGCCCGACCGGCTTGTGCGGGGCGGACTTACCAATCCGTTCGACGGCCATCTTATGGCGGGGCTTGCGGACGAGACGGGGAAAATATTCGGGCTTACGCGCGAAGAACTGGATGATTATGCGTTTGAATCGCGGAGGCGCGCGCTTTTGTGGCAAGGACAACATAGATTCATCGCTCCGGTGCGTGTCCGTGATTCTTTGATCGTTGACCGCGATGAAGAAGTGGACATGCACGCAATGACGCGGGACAGGTTTTCCAGAGTGAAAACTTATCCTGTGTCCGAAGATCCGGACGCCAAGAGATGCGCAATGGTAACCGCCGGAAATTCCGCGGCATATGCGGACGGCACAGGAGCAGTCGTTTTGGCTTCTCCGGAAGGCCTCAAAAAATTGGGAATCCCTCCTTTGGCAAAAGTTTTAGCGTACGCGGAGGCTACCGGCCCCGATCCTAAAAGTTTTATTTTAAAACCCGAAGAAGCAATCAGTAATACGATATCTATAGTCAGAGCTGAACTCGCGAACCCGGATTTTTCTTGGAAGGATATCGGGCATATTGAAATTAACGAAGCGTTCGATGTCGGCAATATTTTGGTTATGAAATTTCACCCCGAAATTACGCGGGAGAAAATGAACAAGCGCGGAGGTGCTATTGCCCACGGACACGCGATCGGCGCGTCCGGAGTTCCGCTCACAGTAAAATCAATCGACATTTCTTTAACCGACCAAATTAAATACCACGTTGTGTCTCTTTGCCACGCGGTAGATTCCGCTTCGGCTTTGTTTCTTGAAAATCCGAATGTTTAATATTGCAGGCCCTGTCAAATGACAGGGTTTTAATTTTCTGCTATACCAAAAACAGAATTGAAATATCGTATGAGCAAAAAAGATGTTTTGGTGGTCGGCGCGATGCGCTCGCCTATCGGTAACGGCAGGGATGACTCTTCTTTGTTTGGAATAACTCCGCAGGAACTGGCCTGCCAAATTCTGGAAGCGCAGTTTCTTAAAGTGCCGGTCCCGCGCGAATCTATCCAAAGTTTTCGGCTTGGCTCGGTTGTCTCATTGAAATCAAGCGCGGTAACGCAGGGGCTTGCAAAAGAGATAGCTCTCCGCGCAGGTATGTTCAACGCTTCTTCAAGTATTGTGGAAAAAGTCTGCTCTTCAGGACTCCGAGCAATTTATGAGGCTTCTTCAGACATAAGAAACGAAGGGTGCGATTTTGCGATAGGAGCCGGAGTTGATGTGATGAGCGGGGTTCCGAAAGAAGTAAATATCGGAGCGCTGACCGACCCGATTACCGGCAAACACATGGCCGTACTATCCGACGGAAAAGCGCGCGAACTTGGTTTTACACGCGAAGACTACGACAGATATGCGGTTGAATCTTATGCCCGCGCAAAAAAACATCTGTATGATTATGAACACGACGGATATCTTGCGCCGGTTATTTTGAATCCCTTAAGCGGAAGTGAAAGTGCGCGGATAGTGAATTTTGATCAAAACGTCATGATTCCGGACAAAAAATTGGAAAAGATGAAAAAAATGATTATCGGCGGATGCGAAATTACAACTGCGTTCAATGCATCTAAATATGCCGACGGATACGGAAATCTTTTTCTGGCTTCTCCGCGCGGGGCAAAAAAAATGCATCTGGAGCCTCTGGCAAAAATTCTGGCTTATGCCGAACACACCGAGCGCGAATCCAAAGATTTTATCATTGCTCCGGCTGGCGCCTCGCTTAAAGCGGTCAAAAAAGCAAAAAAAGCTCTTTTTAATATTGATGCCTGGTGGGTTAACGAAGCATTCCCCGCCCCGCCTCTTTATTTTTTTGATAAAATCCCGGAAGCGCATTGGGAAACCATAAATCCCACAGGCGGGGCGATAGCTTTCGGGCATGCGCTCGGGGCGACCGGCGTGATACTTTGTGTGAACGCTATATGCCAGGCAAGGAGAGAGAAACAAAAATACATTGTGGTATCTCTCTGTAATGCCATCGGCGAAGCCACCGCGATGGTGTTTGAAATATTATAATCTCGCCCAACCCCCTTCTTATTTAAGGAGGGGTTTTTTGTGCTATAATAATTTCATATGAATAAATTAAAATCGCAAGGCATTGCACCAATTATTATAATGATAATAATTGTTGGGGTTTTAGCTGTTGCGGCAGGAGGATATTTTGTGGCAGTTAAGAGGCCCACCTCCGTTGTATCTCCTCAAACACAGATGCCACCATTAAATGAATACCAGATGGCACCGCCAACAGCACCTGCAACTTGCGATAATTATCAATGTTTAATTTCTGCCGCCGCACAATGTCAACCGATATCTGTCATCGTTTCTTATTCTGGAATGCCAAGCCCTTTTCTTTCCGGCATGCTTGTATCCGGACAAACAAAGTATGAAATCAAAAAGTCGTCTGGCGTGAATGATTGCGTTCTTGTTTTTTCATCCCCCGTTACTGTTTTCAGTATTTCTAATAAAGGACGGGAGGCAGCTTTGGCTAAAGGGATGACCGACGCTCAAATTACCGCCCAATTGCAAACGATGAATGATAGTTTAAAGTCGGTAGTCGGGATACAAACCTGCCCAAGCAACACAAGTGCCATTTCAGCTTATTTGACCGACATGAAAGATAATGGCGGAAACTTAAAAATCGAATCCAAAGTTAATTCAACCGGACAGACGACGACTTACACAGCTTCCGCCGGCCAAAAATTAATATGCACAACAGTTACTTTACCGAAAGAACAACCATAAACAAAACACAGAGAAATATTTCAAAAAATAATTAAAAATAAAAAAGCTCAGGCTTGCGCCGCGAGCTTTTTATTTTTTGATTTTTTTTACGAATTACGCATATAGAAATTTAATGTTTGCGGTAAAGTCAGGATTTTTTGAATCCAGAGCCGCGATTTCAACCGCTTGTGTTACCAGCGTCCTTTTGCCGATTTTTTCAATGGCTGCCAAGCGGGTACGTGCGTGCAAGGTGCTCCCCGTAAGAACCAGTCCCATAAAACGGTATTGGCCTCCGTTGTTAATAATCATTTTATACCCGGTAAGTTCGAATTCCGGTGGAGGCATGAGCGCCGGCATCAGGCTCATAACCAGAAAGCCGTGCGCGATTGTTTTCTTGCGGAACGGACTTTCCCGTTTTGCCCTCTCTACATCAACATGGATCCATTGACGGTCTTCCGTGGCGTCCGCGAAAAGATTTATCTTGTCCTGCGTGACCGTAATCTCAGGCCCCCATGGGCCGAATTTTTCACTAACCTCGGCTTGCAGTGCCGCGATATCTTTCACGTCAATTGTTTTCATAGATATAAGCCTCCGTTGACGTGCAGTACCGTGCCGGTTATGTAACTCGATTTTGCAAGGAAAAGCGCTGCGTCGGCGACGTCATCCGCTGTACCCATGCGTTTTACGGGAATTTTGGCGACGAGGTCGTTAAAAATTTTTTCAGGAATCTTTTTTGTCATGTCGGTGTCAATGAACCCGGGCGCTATCGCGTTTACCGTAATTCCTTTTCCGGCGTATTCAAGCGCGAGAGATTTTGTAAGTCCCGCAACGGCCGCTTTTGACGCGCTATAGTTGGCTTGCCCGGGATTTCCCGAAAAAGCAACGATTGAAGACAGATTGATTATCCTTCCCCACCGGTTTTTGAGCATGCCCGGTAAAAAGGCTCTGGAACAATTAAAAACGCTTTTTAAATTTACATCCAGAACTTTGTCCCAAGCGTCTTCATTCATCCTGATAAAAATATTGTCTCTTGTGATACCGGCGTTGTTGACAAGTATGTCCACGGTTCCGGCCCACAATTTGCAGGTGTCAGCCGCCTCGGCAGTTGCTTTGAAATCGCTTACATCCCAAAGAACTTTTTCTGCCAAGACGCCTAAGTTTTGAATAGCAAGAACGGTTTCATCCGCCGCGTTTGATTCAGATGGAAGCTCATTTACCAAAACCGTCTTTACTCCCGCTTTTGCGAACGCAAGCGCAATCGCTTTTCCGATACCTCTGCCGGCGCCGGTCACAAGGACCGCGGCATCTTTCAGTTCCATATTTTATCCTTTCTGATTAGTCAAAATCTGGCTTCAATATAGTCCCGGGATATGTTAAAGTCAACGTTATATGGGCAAATATTTTTTAACTTCGGAATCGGTTACGGAAGGACATCCCGATAAATTGGCGGACCAGATATCGGACTCGGTGCTGGACGAAATATTAAAGAAAGACCCGCATTCGCGCGTGGCCGTTGAGGCACTGCTCACAACCGGCCTTGTGATAGTTTCAGGCGAAGTTACGACAAAAGCTTATGTGGACGTGCAGGCTATCGCGAGAAAAGTATTAAGAGACGCAGGATACACTAAGAGCGAATACGGAATAGATTCGGAGAGCTGCGGAATATTATCTTCTCTTCACGGTCAGTCGCCGGATATCGCGCAGGGTGTCGGTAAAAAAATAGAAAAGCCCGAGTTAATAGGCGCGGGCGACCAGGGAATGATGTTCGGTTACGCGACCGATGAGACGCCCGAGCTGATGCCCGCTCCCATTGCTTTTGCGCACCGCATTACGCGCGCGCTCGCACGCGCAAGAAAATCGGGCGCGCTCCCCTATCTCCGCCCGGACGGAAAATCGCAGGTGACGGTGGAATATGAAAATGGCGCGCCGAAAAGAATTGATACGGTTCTTGTTTCCGCACAGCACAATCCCGACATCGCGCAGTCAAAAATGAAAAATGACATCATAAAAACGGCAAAAAAAGTTTTGCCTTCAAAAATGATTGATAAAAAAACAAAATTTCTTGTAAATCCGACGGGGCGCTTTGTCATCGGCGGACCGCAGGGAGACACGGGGCTTACGGGCAGAAAAATAATCGTTGATACTTACGGCGGGGTGGGCTCGCACGGCGGAGGAGCATTTTCGGGCAAAGACCCGACAAAAGTTGACCGCTCGGCTTCATATTATGCGCGCTACGCGGCAAAAAATATCGTCGCTTCGGGTGTCGCCAAAAAAGCGGAAGTAAGAGTTGCCTATGCGATAGGCGTACCAAAACCTCTGATGCTCCATATTGACGCGGTAGATTCGCAGGTTTCAAAAGAAGCGCTTCACCGCGCGGTAAACAAGATTTTTGATTTCCGCCCCGGAATGATAATCAAGCATTTAAATTTACGGCGCCCCATTTACAAACAAACCGCCACCTACGGCCACTTCGGCCGTCCCGATTTAGATTTACCATGGGAGCGCACCGATAAAGCCGCGGCGCTGAGAAAGTTGTTAAAATAGGGAAAAAAGGTATACTGTTTCAATTAAAGGGCCCATAGTAAAATGGCATTACGTACCCTTCGCATGGGTAAGGTCCGGGTCCGACTCCCGGTGGGTCCAAAAGTTGTATTAAGCTTAGTTTTATGCTATTATCTCAATATGAAATATAAAAATACCCTCAAAAAAGGCTCGGTGCGTTTTTTGATTTTCCGCGACGGAGAGTCTTGGTTTGGGGTTGCTTTAGAATTTAATGTTGTTGTTGAGGCAGCAAACCCACAAGAGGCATATATATTTTTGAATGAAGCTACATCGGGCTATTTAGAATCTGCAAGAAAAGCTAAATTAAGACCGATTGTTTTAAATCAAAAACCGGAGGCTGAATACGAAAAAATGTGGCAGGCAAATCAGGATGCTAAATTGAAAGCAAAATACGAAAAGATAGTAAACAATTTGCCGATTTTTAGTTCGGGCGTGCTAGACCTTGCAGTAAGATAGATTATGCCGAGAGGACTCAATAATTGGACTTTTAAAGATATCGTAGATTTTCTAAAGAAAAATGGTTTCCGGCAGACTCATTCTCGCGGAAGCCATTTTTATTATATCGGCCGTTCTGGTGGTGAACCGCGCCAGACGCACATCCAATACCATGGCCAAAAATCTATTCACCCCCGTACACTTAAAGCGGTTATTACGCAATCAGGCATCCCGCAATTAGAATGGCTTAAATGGGGAAAC